>Ga0099825_1008810_pt1 | contig 11752 bp, 5 predicted proteins | sample SiratroredBW_FD_76838 | JGI IMG/M metagenome (GOLD analysis project Ga0099825, IMG submission 76838) | Root nodule microbial communities of legume samples collected from California, USA - Siratro red BW | ecosystem: Host-associated > Plants > Roots > Nodule | place: USA: California | collected...
ATATATATATATATATATATATATATATATATATATATATATATATATATATATATATATATATATGATGTAATAAAATTGTAGAGGAATATATTAAGTGCTGAAAAAAATATTCCTAATGTGGATTCCTTGTAACATTAAGGTTTTTTTTTTGTTTAAATTTTATATTAACAAATAAAAGTATAAACTTGAAGGCAATATTGATGAGCAATGATGTATCTTTATATATATATATATATGAATTTATTAATCATTGATTTCTTAATAATTGAATTATAAGTTTTATTCATTATCTTCAAATATTTTATGTATCCAATCAAAATCTCTTCAACAATTCGTCCTATCTCATTAAATTTCAAGAATCACTGTACTAAAATTAATATTTTAATAAGATTTTTACTTTTACCTAATTATTTACAATATCTTAAAGCATTAAAAAGCTTGAAAGTGAGGAAAAATAATTGAATTACCTTAAAAAAATGAATTGATTCAATATGTAAATTAGACAATTAAGCAACTCTCACGTACTTAAAAAAATTTGGACTATCCTCATACAAAGGTAATATAACTATGCATAAGCTAATTCTACTATTTTAACATAACTTCCAAAAGACTTGTTTTACTTGCTCATAATGTTCATTCACTAAACTTTTTTTCACATAATCTATATTATTATAGTCTCAATCAATTTGCACACAGTATATACCTGAGTTTTATTAACTCCTTTTAATAAAATAAAAGAATGATTATATGTATGTAACTTAATAGAACCATAAAAAAATATTAACAGTTAAGCTTATTTCCATGAATATAATTTTTATTCAATAAAACAAAATTGTTAATCAGCATAATAACATGAATTAATATATACCACAGTGATTTTTTTATTCAGTGAAAAGAAGAACAAACATCATCACTAGTGAATACCGACAATGCCTAACTCACCATCCCTTAAAAGAAGGGATAAGACCTTAATTGGAAGACTATGCTACAGTGTAATACAGCTATACACCCACAATGTCTACCTTTGTATTTTATTTTCTGGCAAATAAAAATGTTGTATTAATAGAACCAAGCTAAATAACTTTCTTTTGTTAATATATATTTTTGTGAGACCATATTTTGATGTTCACACTCTCACTAACAAGGTTGACTTCAATTTTCTCTGATTTTTTGTTGTGCAGATTTATTTTCACCAAATCATTGCACACATTAAGAGTAGCCACTTGAATGGTTCAGTTTTAATGAAAGGACAATGCACCAAAGCAAAATCAAACTAATCTGTCTGAAAGGACAACACTTATATATATTGCTTTTCCCCACAGTTTAGCTGATGATTCTAAGGATGCTGGAAACCATATCAAATATTCATAGATATTGGTCCTGTTTTAAGAATTTTTTCCCTCACTTGTAATCTTTTTTGGCTGAGAGTATTGATCAAGTAAGTACATTAGTGATGTTATTTCTGATATTGACTCATCATGTTCCCTAGGTGTGTGGCTAATTCTACTTATAATTGACACAAAAAATTAAGACCATGTTCATTTTATTTAGATGATCTATAACAATTCATGTGTGATTTGTTTTTGTTGGTGGCCACACACTTGACTTGTCTGGATCATATATATGATTTCTTTTCTTTGACATTTTGTGAGCTCTGTTGCTAGGTATTTCTTATTCTTGTAATTGTCACTTTCCATCATAGTTCATGAGCAAATCATATGCCAAATCGAAAATTTTAATACAAATATTTTCGATAGTGAGAGAACACTTGGGACAATTATTAGATCATACATATTCTTATTAAATAATTTTATCTGTGAATAAATTAAAAAATTCAGTAAAAATAACACACTGTTCTCTAGTTTCTTGAAAATTTATATAAATATTTTTAGTAATGTTTTGACTAACAATAAATTTTGTCAGTGTTCACAATTACACTTTTAAATATTCTTGATTCCCTTATAACAAAAGATTTATTTAATACATAAACGGAACACTTATCATCAGAGAATAGTTAGAGAATAGTACTTTCTAGTAATAACACAAATAAGTAATAACACAAATACTATAATTCGATGTAACAAATACTTCTGTCATATAACAGATGATGAATGTGCAAAAAATAGTGTGAAAAAATAGAAATGTGAGTGAATAGCAGAAAAAGAATTTGTTTGTATAGGAAAAAACAAATTGTTTAACGTCAATATCAGTTGATGGTTTGAGCATGAAAGAAAAAGGAATTTGAAAGGATTATGGCATGAAGACAGATATGCAGAAAGAAAAGACTTAGTGCGCGAATAAAAGGAGATTATGGCAGACAATTATCAGAAGACTATGCTTCATTTATAGTTAGTACAATATGTTATATTATACCTTTTTTTATTAATATACTGTTAATGTTGAAGTTCACTACCTTTTTGTGATAAACAAAATTCGGCCTTCAAATCAAATTCTAACAAATGCATTTGGTGAAATGATAAAAAATGAATGGATAAGAGAAGTTGACGAATTCTAAAAGATAATTGTTTGCATATGAATGCTGCATAGCTATAATAACCAAATGATAATGTTAAACCATGAAAATTAAAAGAATTGATTCATAACTTATCAAGAGTCACAGTTATTAGAGATATACCAAAATTGAAAAATATACATTGCCATATGAATTTACAACATCAGTTTTTCTATTTACAAGAATGAAAACTATAGCCTTTACTTATCTAAATTCTTCCTGACTCAAACGCAAAGTATTGCTGGTTTAGAAATTTTATAAAAAGACCCTCAAGTCAAAATGCAACACCCTTTGTATGCATTAATAGTGTAAATAACTTTTACAGTGTTAATTTGTCATCAATTGGTTTCTATGTCCATGGTAATAATCAAATTATAGCTAGGAAATATTCACTAAAGTTTTCCTCTAATCAGATAGGATCATAGATTTCTTGAATATATTTCAACTTGCACAACATCTGTCTCCTGCTCATAATTCCATGAATCTTTAGCAGATAACATTGCTTTGATTTGGAGATTGTATTAATTCTGATTCTTGATCATCACCTAAGATTCGTGTTGTGAATCTTCTTGCCTCAAAATCAAGGTCTGGCCACTCCAGAAATTATTCGCCTGGCACCCTAGTGGTCCAAGAAAAATAGTGAGAAAATGGACACAGAAGACAGAGAGGACTGCAAAAAACATAAGCTGTGATAGGAAACAAATGGCCATTGACAGAAAGCAGAAACTTAACATTCACCTGCAGTTTGGCTCTTTTGGGATTGTTGCACAGATCAATGGTTTTTGTCTTATATTTTGTAGCATTACCACACCATGATTCACACCATAGCCATTCAGAGAAAATAGGCACGGTATGCTGAGCGTAATTCGGAAGATCCTAAACCATAAAGGGTAAATTTTAGCAGAAAAGCATATCAAAAAATTATACATTTAAAACAGAAAAGGCTGATGGGAAATGCATTGGAATTACATAAAGAGGTGTTTATCTTCATTAAAGTGAAGGGGAAACATTCTAAGAAACCTCTGACTTGATTTTACAGTCCAAAAGTATCCAATTTTAGTCCTTGGTACAGTTTATGTAACAGGCTTTTTTAATGATTCTCAAATAACTTTTCAAATTTCAAACAGTAAAAAAGGAAGGACCTGATTCCAACTTTCTTAAATCTGATAAGACCTCGTATGATGATTAAGATATTCGAGAGAAAAAAAGCACCTGATTCCACCTTTCTTAAATCTGACAAGACCTCGTATGAAAATTAAGATATTCCAGATATTTAAAGCATTAGTGTTATATTATTAGTCATTAAATACAGGACTAGTTCCAAAACAAACTCTTCCAATCCAATCAAATCTATTATTCTAATAGTTAAGTAGAAAACAAAAACTAATCATGCACCCATCATGTGAGAAGATACCTGGGATAGCTCATGTTATGGTTTTCTTGTCCTAAGATGCTATTGAGTATATTTGTTTTGGACTTTTCTTAGTTGAAGCCTCTTGGGTAGCTTCTATGATAGTTTCTATGAATATGTTCGGACTATTCTATCTCGAAGTAGTTCTAGAGGAGAAAATTAAGAAGAATAAAAACAATGAGCCTCTGAACAAAGTTAGGAAAATTAGAGAAGTTATATGAGAATTTCTACTCTTCTATATGAATGAAACTTTTTCTTTCACTATTCTTGAGCTGTGAGTTTAGGAGGTTATCTAACATTTACTATACAAAATTATAACTGCATATCCATAGAGTTGTACCTTGGTCTTACACTTTTGGTTAATCCCCTTGATCTCTTTCAGGCAAATATCTGTCAGAAATATTCCACAGATCATGACATCTTTGTATCTTGCAGTGCACATCCTTCAGCTTCCTCATTGGTGCTTCACAATGTCCTGTCCAACCCATCAAGGATGGATTCTGAAACATTTAACTTTTCATGAGCTTACAAACCCACATCCTGAGCTCGTCCCAGAGCAATCACCATCATACATCACATAGTGCCCATGCATCAGTGGCCTATCTGGAATTGGTGGGATCTCTATATCCCCTTCTAACATCTTCAAGGCATTCAATATTGTTGGCCTTGAAGCAACCATTACATGAGAAGAAAGAATTCCAACCAGCAAAAACCTCTCCATTATGTTTCTAGCACAATTTCCATCTCCTAACATAGAAGCATCCAAAGCTTCTCCTATGTTTCCAGATTTCATTAATGACCAAACCCAATCTGTGATCAAGAAAACCGGTGTCCCTGATGAAGACAACTCAAGGGCTTTTCTTCCACACATTATCTCAAGAACAACCACACCAAAGCTGTAGACGTCAGTCTTCTCAGTTAGCTGACCATAGAGTGCATATTCAGGTGCTACATATCCACGAGTTCCAGCTACTACAGTATTTAGATGAGACGTACTTTCACTGCTGCGTTTGACCAGCCCAAAATCTCCAACCCTCGCCCTCATGTCTGCATCAAGTAGTATATTTCTGGCCTTGATATCCCTGTGATATACTGCAGGTTTAACTCCAAAGTGCAAATAAACCAATGCATTTGCCACATCCAAGATTATGCTTTTTCTTTGAGTCCAAGTCAGGGGTTTCTTTGTATATTGATTGTCTAACTTGGTTGCAAAAAGATGGTCATGAAGGCTTCCATTTGGCATATATTCATGAACCAGATACCTTCCTCTGTACTCAAGATTGTGATTCTCATCAACCACACAACACCCTCTTAGTGGCACCAGATTACGGTGTTTCAAGTTGCTAACAATCTCAACCTCACTTTTGAACAGAGCATCTCCTTGAGAATTGGATTCTTCAAGCCTTTTCACCGCAACCATTGTGCCATCAGGTAGAATGCCCTTGTAAACCGTCCCAAACCCACCTCTACCAATGAAGTTCCGAGGTGAAAAATTGTCGGTGGCCCTCACAAGAGTCTCAATTTCAAAACAAGTTAACACTGTATTTGGTCTCAGCCTTAGGCTGAACCTTTGTTCCTGTAGATCAGAATAGGCAAGCAAATTTTGAACACTTCTTCTCTTGGTGTACCAAAAATACAACCCAAATCCTAACAACACGATTACCAGGACTGCAAGCGAAGCTACAAACAAACCAACCATAAGAGCACGATGGCCATTCCCTGAATCAAGTTCTGAATTAACCAACAAAATCAAAACGCAAGACAAAGAACCTCTGCTCTCAGGGCCATACTCATTGGCAACTCCAGCCATGTAAAGTGCTGTGAAGTAAAAGCAATCTTGGGAATGTGATTCATTACCATCAATGGCACTAAGCTTCTGCTGAACCTTGTACCCCTCAGCCACGCACTTGCTGCATTGGTTTCTATCAGTAAGGTCCGGTTTACACGCAGTGTCGAGCTGTGGCGTAGAACCAAGCCTGGTTAGCCAATCTTCCATGTTTTGAATCCGAGCACAGATGTCGGGAGTGATGACAAATTGGTGTGGATCAAAGCAGGAGGAGACAAGGTTGTTGGGAAGTGAGAGGGCTGTGAGATTGGATTGGAAGTGTTGGAGGCAAGAGATAGATGTAGGGAGGTTGGGGAGTTGGAAAAGAGAGTTTTTTTTTAGGTTGTGTGCAAGTGCTACACCAAAGAGGGATAGGAGAGTTTGGCAACAAGGACTTGTGCTTGTTTGGTATTGGGATGGCAAAGGTTGGAAGTTATGGCAGGAAGAGATGTTCCAAGGAACTGTTTGAACATAATTCATTGCCACTGGGCATGTGGAATTGTTAGTAGGGGAAAGGGTGGGAGAAGGAGAAGGAGAAGGAGAAGGAGAGGGAGAGGGTGTTGCTGAGCTTGGATTTGATGCTACCAAAAAGATCAAAACAACAAAGATGGATTCCATGTTGATGAGTTTGATGATATTGGATTTTTTGTTTCTGCCAATGTTGTTGGGATCAAAAGATGCATACTTTTTTGGTTGATGCTCATCAACAGCGTCCAACATTTTGTGGCATAACTTAGTTTCTAAGAACAATGACAGAAACAAGGCGAAGTTGGTACCTGAAACCAAAGGGTATGAATGGAATGTTAGAAGGCTTTATGCTTCAGGCGGTGGAGGGTACAAGGGTGACAACAATAAAGGAAGTGATACCAACTCAGATCTTATTCATACATGCATAAAAAAAATATTATAAGCGCTGAAATGATATTATTATTTTTTTTATCAATCCAACTAGTGAATTATATTTATGTTATTTTGATTTTTTTTAAGATTAAATAATAAAGAATTAGTCAAATGATTTATATTTTTATAATATAAAATTATATATTAAGTTAATGTATATATGAAAAGATGTTTTTCGCTACAAGTTTCAACCAAAATCACAGAAAGTAAAAGATTCTTAATATATCTTCAATATAAGATTATAACTAGAATTATAAGTTTAAAATTGAATCTTATAAAATATGTTATCGTAATATAATCATAGAACATGAAATTTAAAACTTTAAATTTTAAATAGGGTTTTCAATCATAAAAATTAAAAATTTCTTAAATTTTAAAAGCTTAAGATTACAAAAATATTTACAAAGTGCCCCGCATGAAATATATTATAAGGAAGACATGACCCAGAACCCATAGATTGGATATAAATATAACAACTCCCTTTGTTTTCTTTCTTCTGTACTTTCCAAGAGAAGTCGTATTTCACTTCTGACATGCTTTATGTATATATTAATAATAAATTAGCAGTTCACAGCGTGGAACATTATAAGAATATAATTGAAGTTCTTCAAACCGAGTGGTTGAAAACTTCTTTATTTAAGGAGTAGTTGAAAACTTAGAACTCCTTTTTCCACATATTGAATTTAAGGGTCAAGCTTTTATGTTTAATACATGAGTCTTTCCAAACAAGATCTCATTGCGAAATTTAAAAATAAAGAACCTTTAATAGTAATTGTTGTCGTATTTCTTGATAGAAAAAATCATTTTGTTAACACTGTTGTTTATAGTTCGTTAATGACGACTGACACAGGTGACTTCTAAGATTGGCTATCTAGGCATACAAACTTTTTTTTATCCCTAGATTAATCGTGATAATTTTTTTTAAAATTAATTGGAGGATTGTTTCAAAGCTCTACTAAGAATGAGGTAGCAAGGTTTTGTATTTAAATATTGTATTCAAATTTTATAAGATAACACCATTCTACTTTGTGTAGGGTGTAAGACAAGTTTGTGAAAAGGCACATGGTTGCATTTTGACCGTGAAAGGATGATTAAAGAACTTCTCTCTTTGGACATTCGTTCGTCAAAGGACTGCTGCTGCAGTCTTAAATGGCGAAAGGAAACACCTTGGTTTAGCAGACAAGATCGCAAATTTTGAAACTTGTTTGACCCCTACCATTGAATGAACTGTGTCTGGAAAAAGAAGCAACCTCCAAGAAAAAGTAATGAAGCAAAAGATGTCATCTTATCAAAGATTGGTGCTATTGACCAGTTGTGCTAATAAGACGCACAAATTAATCGCAAATATGATAAAGATGACAAAAACCCTTCTATAACAGTTTATCAAATTTTGTAGTATTGTGCATGAATTTCTTCAACACCAATCATCGCCACAGCACAAGCACAATAATGATATCAATGCCCCTTACAATCAGGAAGTTCAACTAGATGGTGGGCTCTGCTGAGAAAGAAAAGGTACTTCCACCACTGTTCCCTTGATGTTGTCTCCTACAATTACAGTGTCTCCCTCCGCAGCAGCTCGTCTCTTTATATAACCTAATCCAAAGTGTTCGGATTGCTTCCTTCCAGATGTGTAGCTAGTCAACTTTCCAACCTGCATAACTTGAAAAAAAACATCAATTCTCTTCCAACCTATTAAAGGAGAAAATCAGTTATCCATTTTAACAGAACACAACCCAAAGTCACAAGCACCAAGCTCTGACTCCGGGAACCACTATTAGTTATCATTTCTTTGACAAGGTTTTCTCCAGAGAAACGTTGTAACTGGAGTTTTCACCAAGTACTGTCATCTTTAGTTTGCGGAAATATCCAGCTTCCTCTTTAACCAAATACGTAAGGATTCAAGAAAAACACAGTGAACATTTTCAAAAGAAATTAAATAGCACCTTTTTCCCATCAACTGTTATAATGCTACCAGGTTCAGCAGCAGCAGAAAGATGAATTCCCCATAACCTCTGCTTGATTCCATCATATGTAATGAGCCTAGATATAGTCTCCTGTCCCTTGTAACAACCTGAAAAATTTCACAATCAGGCTAACTATTCAGCAAGTTTTAACATTTTATGCAGATGGGTAGACCAATTACACGCCTTTATTTAGGGAAATTGAGCTCCATAGACAGGCCTCCAGGACATTGAATTCATTTGTAAGCTCCATTCCAGGGGCGGGCCTCCCTAAGAAGTCAAACAATGATCAAAACTGGATAAAAGAATCACAGGGAGTGAAACTTTATACACAAACAGGGAAAAATGAAAAAATAAACATAAATTACTCATGTTTCAAATTATTTATTTCAATAATTTTTCCCAGTTTCATTATCAAATAGAAATATGCCATTCAACCCAAAGACAAATATTATACGCTTGCAAATCTTCTATTATTTATAACCACAAGCCATTAACCTTTTTTGGTTTTACATCAATATCCTCCATAAGAAGCAATTTAGTTGAGGCGTGATCAAACATAAAATGTGAACACATCTCCCAATAGGGGACTCAAACTGTACTTCGCTGCGTTGTGGGGGACTATCTTCTGCAAGATCAACACTCTAGTAATACTGGCTATTCTTAAATAAAAGGAAATAGTGCACTGCAGAATAGACACTGCAATTGAGTTCTGTCATGCACCAAAAGTTTGCATGGCTAGAAGCAATTTTTACATAGAAAGGAAGAATTATGTTGACTGATAGCATTGTTACGAGGATTTAAGAAGTGTTATAATTCCTAATACCAACACACTGTACAAGTACAAAGCACCTATATTTCAACTTGTTTCATGTATATATATTTAAAAGAAATAATCTTAGGTATTCCATTGATAGTCTTTGTACGTGAATTTTAAGGTTAACTCAACATCAAAAACAAATTTACAAGATTTTCATCCTTCCCCTGTCAAAGGTATTGTTGTGCTCACGGATACAAATGGTGCTACAGGGAATGACGACCCTTACCTAGTGGCATCTGCATTATCTGATGGCAATATACGGGTCTGGGAAGTTCAAATGGCGGCTAGAGAAAGCATTAGCTGAGTATAACACAGGGTCAATATCGACATGCCTTGCTAGAATTAATCTGAGATTCCGATGGCAAAGGCCCCAGGATGGGAGTAAATCAAAGATAGTCAAACAACAAAGACTCCAGGCTGGAAAGAAAGTAAAGGTATAGAGTGGAGTTGATCATTTGCGATTCCGGTAGGCAAAGGTTCAGGCCCGCTTGATCCCACATAACGGTCCCTCGTCATCTTTGTACACAACCTTAGGTTCTGTGGTAGCTTTCATGATTTGAGTGTGCATGTGGGCTAGTGCTTGTGCCATAAAGTCGATTGATTCACATGCATTTTCTAATCGTTACGGTCCAGTTTTCTATTCTGTTCATAATGCTATGTTTACTTTAATGCACATTTGTTTTATATTGATTGAATGAAAATGATATCCAGCATCATGTTTTCACATCTCATTAGTAAAATGTAATAATGAATTATAACGTTTTAGGAAAGTTTCATATTAATACTAAAATTTGTTAACTAAATTTTATATATTTTAAGGAAGACACACAGCTTATCCTACTCCCATATATTAAAATGTTATTTAAATATATGTATGGTCAAACACCATCTATTCAAAGTTTTTATCCTTCTTAAAACTTTACACCGATTTCTTTAATTTGATTGTGTAGTTCACAATAACTTTATAAATTAAAGAGTCGTTCAAATATATGTATCACCGTATACGTCATTTTTATCTAATACCTACTAATTAAATATGTATTTTAGATATATGTATAGTTATACTCATCATCTTATATTCTATATTTTATCATTTAAATATCATTTTAATTAATAAACTAAAAAAATAAATTATTCAAAATATACTTAAGATCAATCACATCATCTTATATCCAATATTTAGTTTTTTAATATATTTCAAATACAATAAATCTTATACAAATTAAGTCTTCTAAATAAAATTATATCAAATATAGTCAATATGAATTATAAAAATAGTAAAGTCTCATTAAACTAAAAATATTAAAATTTGAAAATTAAAAAAATATCAGCTCATATACACAAGATCTTTTATACAAAAAGAACTAAGTAACTATTATTTTTCATTGTGAATGTAATTCCGTAGGAGCAAAGTCAATTCTTGTCGGACTCAAATAAACATTTTCACAACAAAATCTTTTCATTAGAACTATGTAACCTTGATTTTTCAGGGTAAATGAAAATACGTAGGAGTAAGGTTAATCTATCTCAGGTTCAAATAAATAATTTCATAAATATTCTCTTAGTTCTAAAAATAGTTTTTAGATGTATCTTTTGTTGATTTTATAGGAAAAATAAATATTTTAAAAATTAGATTCATTTAGCACGTTTAATTATAGGTACCGTCTTAAAGACGAGCGTTACAAGATCCTAACACTTTTCCTACACGTAATTGACTCCCTGACCCAAATTTGGTTTGGAAAACCTTTCTTTTTATTTATATTAGCTCAATGGAGAGATGACTTGGAACCTGCTTACATGACTTAGTCTCCAACACTTCCAAAAATAACTCCTAAAACACAGCATTAATCAAATATAGAATATACCCAAGTACACGTTCATTAGATGTCACTAACACTAATAGAACCCAGGTCAGATGGAATGTATTAGGGACTCGAATATCATTGTAACAAACGGAAAGAAATGGCACTCAGGGTGTCTGAGTCTTTGGAAGGGGAAGAGAGACAGGGAAGAAAAAGAGTGGATATAAAGGTTAGTGGGAGAAAACAGAGCCTCCTAAATGTGCAGGATATATTGTTATTAAGTCATCTCTTCACTTTCCATTGTAAATCCATCTCATAGATACTGATATCAAACAGTCATTGGTTTATACGGATAAATAATATAGCACACTAACTTATTCTCTCCTAGTCTGATACAGTTTCTATAACTAACAGATTGTCATACAAAAACAGTATATAACTATATATCCTTAATAAAAAAAAAAAAAAAAAAAAAAAAAAAAAAAAAAAAAAAAAAAAAAAAAAAAAAAAAAAAA
>Ga0099825_1008811_pt1 | contig 11751 bp, 7 predicted proteins | sample SiratroredBW_FD_76838 | JGI IMG/M metagenome (GOLD analysis project Ga0099825, IMG submission 76838) | Root nodule microbial communities of legume samples collected from California, USA - Siratro red BW | ecosystem: Host-associated > Plants > Roots > Nodule | place: USA: California | collected...
CCTCAAAGCCCAGGCTTTAAACCTGGCCCCGTTCCTCAAAGCCAGGCTTTAAACCTGGCCCCGTTCCTCAAAACCCAGGCTTTAAACCTGGCACCGTTTCTCAAAGCCCAGGCTTTAAACCTGACACACTTTCACTTTTGTTCTCTCTCTCTTACCTTCCATCCTCTATAGCTCTCTCTTTCTTCTCTCTTGATTTTCACCTTTTATACTTCATTTGTTTCAGAATTTAATTAAGTCCCATAGTAATTGAGGATTCTAGAGTCATTTCAAATCGATCATAATCTCAAATAGAATAAGTTCATATTTGTTCTAAAGATCTGTCATCAATATTGATGGAAATAGTTGAGAAAAATGTTCTTCTCAACTTGATTAAGGTTATACTAAAAGTTTGTGTTATTTTGAAAACTTGTTCTAAATCCCTAAAGTTAGACTGATATTATTACCTGATTAGAGGAATTAATAGGGGATCTTTGTCTTATGTAAGGGAAGTTAATCTTTACCTTAAATATAACTATTTGTTAAAATATTTGGATGTGCGGGTGACGTGGTCCCCAATTTCAAAGCTTCTTTGCAGGAATTGTTTTTGGCATGAACATGAATTATTTTGATTGGAAATGAGTTTGATGAATTTGGTAGATGTATGTTGTTATTATGTTAGAGAATTTTTTAGGTGATATTTGATGATCTAATCACTAAATGTTCTTATGATTGTGAAAAATTCTTGCATTCTATTATTTATGAATTGAATGGGTATTGATGTGAATGATTGAATGATGAAATTGATGTCATACATTTGTTTGAGTATATTAAGTATAGCATATCTATGTTCAACAAAGATTCTCAAGTTTCACTGATGATCTAAGTCACATAGACTAAGACGGGTGGTGAGAAGCTGATGAGGGAGTTCATACACATCGGGACCCCGCTGGTGAGACTCGATATTGGATGTTTGAACTTACTCTGATCCTTTCTCTTTGATTCGAATGACAGTCTAAGTATTGGGTATTGGATTAGTCTTTTCTCTCAGATTCGTTGGTAATCTAAGTCTTGGGTATTAGATTGGTCATTTCTCTTAGATTTGCTGAATCTAAGTCTTGGGTATTGGATTAGATGTTAGTCTCTGGTAGGGATATACTTAATGGGTCTTCCGGAAGACGATAGGTCTATTTGTGACCTATATGTATTGATGTGGTCCATGTGAGACCTTTATGTATGATGTTTGACATGAGTATTTGAAATGAAAAAGAAAAACTTGTATTGAAACTTGATATGCTAGACTTTAAAGAAATTGTTGTGACTGAGATACTTTGTTCTATTTGCATATATTTAGTATATTACAAACTTTCAATTTTACTAGCTTACCCTTACTTTTCATGTTGTTGTATGAACTGCGATGACTTACTATGTACACGAGCAAGTGCAGATGCAGGTTTTGGAGCACCTTAAAGATGACATGCACTTAAATTGATGTTCCTTTTATCTTGTATATACTAGTATATATGTTTTATTGTAGTTGAAGACCTTATGACCTTGATATGGTCTTTCTTTTTGTCATGTGAATAGTTGTGCATAAGTTTGATGTATCTGACTACTTCCTGCAGTACTTTGAACTTTAAATGCTTGTTAATATTTGGTAGCAGAAAGCAATTATTTTAATTGAGAAATCATTTTCAGATAGCCTCGCTTAAGTGGGAAATTCTCGCTCAAGCGAACTTTGCATAAAAGTTCACTCTGCAAGTCTCGCCTAAGCGAGACACAACTCACCTGAGCGAGCTCTTCGTAAACAAAATAGGGTGCCCTCTTGAGTGTTTTTGCTCAGGCGAAAATAGTTTCGCTAAGACGAAAATTAGAAGTGTTCTCGAGCAAAATTTTTTTCACCCAAGCTAAAAAAAAAAAATCCTTTTCTTCTTTCTTTCTTTTATTTTCTTCTCATCTTCTTCTTTCTTTTTATTATTTATCTTTTTATGTATTAAATAATTTATGGGTTGAAATTATATTTTGTTCATCTATAAGAGTTGAATGATACATAGTATAGAATTTTTGGCTATTACATTAAGCGAGTTGTAAAGGAAGTGGAATAGTAGGCTTTGTTAGGAAGTGAGAGAAAAAAGATTATTGTTAATATTGACTATTGAGATTTTAATGGTAAAATTATAGAATCTTATATATTATTTTCTATTTTAAAATCTATCTAATTTGAATCAGTTTTAATTTTAATTAAATAAAATTAAATTTAATACATTTTAATTGTTTATCTCTTATTTATTTTATTTTTTTAAACATCTCTTAAATATTGTCTTTTATCTATATTTATTTTTTTCTTTGCTGATAATATATATATTATGATACAGGAGTAATTAAGGTTAAGGAAATGTGGAGGTTGAAGATAGGAGATGGAGGAAAGAATCCATACATATTTACTACAAATAATTTTGTAGGAAGACAAATCTGGGAGTTTGATTCTGAGACAGGAAGTGTTGAGGAAGAAGCTCAAATAGAAGCAGTTCGTCAAGATTTCTATAAAAATCGCTTTAAATTCAAAGCATGTGGTGATCAACTTTGGCGATTTCAGGTGCTTTTTGTTTATTATTCTCACCAAAACTTAAAATATTCATATACATTATTATAAATACTAATTTTTAGTATCAAAAGCTTTTAATAAATACCTAATTCTTTACTCAATTTTTCTTAAAATAAAGTTATAATTTATTTTGTTTTTAAAAAAATATTGTTCGACTTTCTTTCTATAAAATTTTAGAATTTAGGGAGTTTGACAAATTCATGTCTATCCTCATCAAAAGGTCAACATTGAGATACATTATTATAAATATTATTTCTAGTATCAAAAGTTTTTAGTAAATACATGAGTTCACTACTCAATATTTAAGTTTTTTTTTCTTAAAATACAATCATATTTTATTTTTCGTTTTTTTAAAAAATTTGTTTGACTTTCTATCTGTAGAACTTTTATATTGTTCTTAAAATATGACCATGCTTAAGTGGAAAAAAATATATTAAGTCATTATTTTATTATTTTAAAATTACTACTAGGAACAAAAAATATTGTACATTTTGGAGAGATAAAAAAATGTAATCAAAATTAAGACAAAATTTCAGTCAATTTACAATAACTTAAAAAGATGCTTTTAAAATATAAAAGGTAAAAGAAAAATTCATTTTATAGAATTAAAAATAAATAATTATTAATATGACTTTTAAGATAATAATTATCAAAATCAACTAAATATTTTATATGAAATTTGTGGTTGGATAAGCATGTCAAACCTGTTTTTTTTTTTTTTTTTTTCTTTTTTGTCATTACCAAAATACTAAAATTATTTTTTTTTTGTGGTGTTTCGAAATGGAAAGATATTAAAAAAATAAATAATATAGCTATAATTTCCATTTTTGTACAAATTTTGAGGGAAAAGAAATTCAAACAAATAATAAGCAAAGTGAAGATAGAAGATGATGAAAAAATTACATGGGAGAAGGCCACTCTAACCCTAAAGAGAGCCTCTCATTATCTGTCTGCACTGCAAACTAGTGATGGTCATTGGCCTGCTCACGGTGCGGGTTCCCACTTTTTCATTCCTATCATGGTAAGTTCAACTTATTTAAAATATATCATATATGCTTTTTAATATTAAGATTTATTTTAAATTGCTTATTAAGTTTAAAAACATAATTATGAAATTTTAATGAAAAACTCAAATCAAACTTGTATACTATTTCAATCAATTCAGGATTTGGTAATCTAACAAGTTGAAATATAGAAAATTGTAAGTATAACATTACCTTGCTAAATACCTCAAACGTTGCAGATCATTTCCGTCTACAGTACAGGACATCTTCATTCTATATTTCCCGAAGAATATCGTAAAGAAATTCTCCGTTACTTATATAATCATCAGGTACACGTTAAATTTCAACAAACTAAATTTACATATACTTTCTATCATTTTAATGAAATTTGGAAAAAATAGAACAATAAAAAATGAATACTAATAAGTGGTTTGATGTGAAGAACGAAGATGGAGGGTGGGGATTACACATAGAGGGGCCTAGCACCATGTATGGTACCACACTGAATTATGTGAGTATGAGAATTCTTGGAGAAGGAGCCAATGGAGGTCAGAACAATGCTTGTGCAAAGGCCAGAAAGTGGATTCATGATCATGGTGGCATAACACTTGTGCCTTCATGGGGAAAATTTTGGCTTTCGGTATGGATGCTTTTTTATATATAATTTAAACACTCATAAATGTAAGTATGTTAGATATTTAAATTATAATATTTTTTTCAGGTACTGGGTATAGTTGATTGGAGTGGATGCAACCCAATGCCTCCCGAATTTTGGATACTTCCTACTTTTCTTCCCATGCATCCTGGTTAAATAATTTTTTTTTTCTATTTAAGAAGTATGACTAAATCATTATTAAATTAAGTATTATTGTATCTTATTCTCATTTGAAATAATGCAGCTAAAATGTTGTATTATTGTCGATCTGTATATATGTCGATGTCATATATATATGGAAAAAGATTTGTGTGTCCAGTCACACCATTAATCACTGTTTTGAGAGAAGAACTCTTTACTCAACCGTATGATGAAAGTATTTGGAAGAAAACACGTCACAAATGTGCAAAGGTTACAAATATTTTGTCATTAATTAAATTCACAAATATTATAATTTTTTTATTAAATTTTAAAAAGCGTACATAATTAATTTAAGCTAAATTTAAAAAAAAATATTTAAGTTTTATAAAAGAAAATCATTAACATATATTGTATGTGTAAACTTTATGATAAAAAATATTATTGTATATTTTATCTACATGACAGGAAGATCTCTATTATCCACGTCATTGGATACAGGATCACATATGGGATTGTGCTTATTTATTGACTGAGTCAATTCTTACACAATGGCCTTTCAATAAGTTGATTAGAAAAAAAGCACTTGAAATAACAATGAAGCATATTCATTATGAAGATAAAAATACTCGATATATAAATGGTAGGTGTGTAAACAAGGTAATCGTAATTTTAGAGCATATATATTATTTTTAAATTGTATGATCAATTAGAATTTTTAGTTTTTCTCTACAAAGAGACTGCATTCAAATACACCTCTATCATATTTTTGTTTTATAGGCTGTATCTATGCTTGCATGTTGGATAGAAGATCGAAATGGAGATGCTTTTAAAAAGCATGTTGCAAGGATTCCAGATTATTTATGGCTTTCAGAAGATGGAATGTCTATACAGGTATAATACTACATGTATTGTCATTTTCCTTTTTCACCAGAGCAATCTAATATCTAAATACAAGTCAATTATAATATCATCTTCTTTATAATCTCTACTAATACGATAACCAACCGTTAAACATGATAACTGATAACTTAATTAATGCAATTGTCTATATAACGTAGGGACTTAGTACACAAACATGGGATGCCGGTTTCATTGTTCAAGCTTTGCTTGCTACTAACCTAATTGATGATTTTGGTCCCACACTGGCAAAAGCACACGACTTTATCAAAAAATCTCAGGTGAGTATATGATAAATTACAATTTTGCTTCTTATAAAAAAAAAAAAAAATCTCCTATTAAGAAACACCAATTTTAATTAATGTTCAATATATTCATAACTATATATTCATTAGTTATTAGGCAATAATGCATTGATATTGTAATATTATAGGTACTAGAAAATCGTCCAGGAAATTTTAAAAGTATGTTTCATCACATTTCTAAAGGGTCATGGACCCTTGCTGACAGAGACCATGCATTACAAATTTCTGATGGCACTGCAGCATGTTTGAAGGTATTTAACTATTTAGCTTACAAAACATTTTAATTTGTTAAATAACTTAATGTATAACAACATATAAATATTATATATTTTTAACTAACTATCATCCATATTTCAGTGTTGTTTACTTTTATCCATGTTGCCAGAAGAGATTGTGGGAGAAAAATTGGAACCTGAAAGATTATATGATTCAGTCAATTTTATATTGTCACTTCAGGTGAGTATTATAAAATTTGTGGCAACATACTGTTCAATTTTGTATGATTAATTTCGTAATCGATGGTCTATTATCTTAGTTTGTGTGGAAATGGAAACTTAAAAATGTTTCAAAAAGCACGAGTGATCCAATTGCTTTTTAAACTTTAATTACTTTTTATTATGTACACGTTTTCGGTAAATTTTTTTATGATTTTATTTTATTGAAGTTTTTATACATTTAAGTTTGTGATATATAATTTTTTTTATTGAACTACAAGTTTCCTTACTACAGAGTAAAAATGGAGGTATAACTGTATGGGAGCCAGCAAGAGCTAAAAAGTGGTTGGAAGTAAGTTTGAATTAATGATTTGTATAATATGTATAAATTTGTTAACTATTGTACATGTGATAATTTTTTTTTATTAAATTGTAGTATCTGAATCCTGTGGAATTTGTTGCTGACATAGTAATTGAGCATGAGTATGTTGAGTGTACTGGAGCAACAATCCAAGCTTTAGTGTTGTTCAAAAGACTATATCCAAAGCATAGAAGGGAAGAGATAGAGAATTTCATTGTCAAAGCAACACAATTCATTGAAGATGAACAATTACCAAATGGAACTTGGCATGGGAACTGGGGAGTTTGCTTCACTTACAGTTCATGGTTTGCACTTGGAGGTTTAGTTGCTACTGGAAAGTCTTACACTGATTGTGTTAGCATTCGTAAAGCTGTAAAGTTTCTACTTTCAATACAAAATGAGGATGGTGGGTGGGGAGAAAGTTTTCTTTCATGTCCAATGAAGGTTTGTAATTAAATGGTTATTTGTGATTACAATTTTCATTAGCTTAAATGTCATCATTACTTATAGATATTAATGAATGCATATGCAACAAAGACCTACGTGCCTCTTGAAGGGAATCGATCAAATGTTACTCAAACAGCTTGGGCTCTAATGGCTTTGATTCTTGCTGGTCAGTTACTCTCCTCATGTACACTTGTGTGATAGACTAAGGCTCCATTTTATTGTATCTTGGATTTCAACATCTATGATTTATTATTGTATCCAAACTAAGTGTTCTTCTTACTCTTTTTCTAAATTTTGCATGTAGGCTGAGAGAGATCCAACTCCCCTTCATGGTGCTGCAAAGTTAATCATCAATTCTCAATTAGAAGATGGCGATTGGCCCCAACAAGTATCTCTTAAATCTCTATCCTTTAAATTATGACTTTTAGTTATGTATGATCTTATATCATAGTACTAAAATTGCTTCTTGTTTGTGTGTGACTTAATTGTGACAGGAAGCCTTGGGAGCATACAAAAGAAATTGTTTGACTCATTATGCATTGTATAGAAGTGTTTTTCCAATGTAGGCTTTGACTGAATATCGTAATAATGTATTATAATTATTCACTTCTATTTAACTTAAGAAGTTGAAAGCTCAAAAAGAAATATGTCATTCCAAAATAGATAAAATCAAAGTTGATGATTAATTTTAATAACTTTATTTCTATTATACCTTTGTAATTATATAACAAACATTTTGTATTAAATATTATATAATAAAGAGACTATTATAAGAAAAAAAGAGACTATTATGTGTTTTTAAATTCATTTTCAACTTTTAAATTTATATAAGATTTTAGCAGTGTCTCACAATACAAAGAATACTTCCGTTAGATATATGAATCTTCAACTTAATTGGAATAATTGGATTTTTTTTCTTTATAGCAATTCCTTCTCTTAGCATGATAATATTAAAAATAACCAACTTATCTTTTTCATAATATCTTATATTCAATTTAAAATTACATTTTAGAATATATTTGATACTCAATTCAAAACTATATTTCAGAATATATATTTTGATACATTTCAAAATTATAAAATCTAAATTCCTTTTTCGAATGACATGTTCCAAAAATATATATTTTCAATTTTATAGTTTATAATAAATTCTGAATATATTATAACAATGAAACATTAATCACAACAATATTGAGAATAAGAGAAAAAAAATATGAAATAGAAAAATATATGATCTCATTAATACACTAGACTCTCTACATAAATCAATTTTGCCATTTTAAAATTTAGACTTTATATTTTCGGTCAATTCAGATGAATTTCAACTTCAGTTAAATTCAGTTTGATGTGTAAATTAATTTGTAAAAGTTCCCTTACATAAATTTTTATAAAAGATGTTTTTTAACTTGTAGAAGAAACATTATTTCATATTTCCTTTTCATTTTCATATAGAAATGCTTATAGAAATTTAGCCCATTGACATTAAGAGTCATGCATGAAAATACTGCTTGAACCTTTATAAAAAGCTTTGAATTGAAACAAATCAAAAGTGTCAAACCATCCACATTTCCTAGTTTATCTTTCCGTCTTTTAAGGTCCCCTTTTCCAATCTGATGAAATCCCCTTGCCCTTGAACATAATACACACGTGATACTAATTTTTCACATGCAAATAGAAAGATGACAAATTAACTGAATGATGAAAATACGTAACATCATTACAGAATGCTCTTACAGAAGGAGTGGCATATATTGTTAGACAAGGTAGTACTCAGACAGGAGAGCAACTCCCACCACAACTGTCAAGAACAGCAAGCATATACCATCTACAATCCCAAAACATGATTCTGACAAAAAGTATATTTTATGACTTCCACTGTCCCCTTTAAAACCTCTTACTATCATAGCCTGCAGTATTTTATGTTAAATTATCAGAACACAACCTTCCAATTATTTATGATGAATAAATCATAACAACAGATTAATATGGACAGGTCAGTTTACAAGATGTCCAGGGATATTCAGTACAGTAACATGCTACACTAATTTCATAAAAGTATATATTTTCTGAACTCAGCATTGTTAATGAAATCAACGTATAGTTCAAACTATGAAATAAACAAAAGAACACATTTCTAACTGTTTCACTTTTCATATGTGGGAACTGAAAGTAACAACAGTGAAAGCTTGAATCTGAAAAACCTTCAAAATGGTTTATGAATTTGAAACAAATTCATCTCATTATTCAACAGATCAGGAATGAGCTGCAAATATGATAAAGTCGAAGAATTTCAAAGAAACCTAGACAAAGCAGAAGACTAAGTTTAAGATAAACCTGAGAAATTTGCTCTGCATGATTGAAAATATTTTTGAAGATGCGCCGGAAGTAGTTAAAAAAAACTGCAAAGTCATATAAGGGAAAACAAAAGAATCAATAACAATGAAGAAATATCTTCAAGTAAAAGCTTTAAGGCTAATGTAAACCCATTAAACATTAACCTAAATGAGAATAGTTTGTCCATTGTAGAACTAAGTTTCCAGTACAAACTATCTACCGCATAATATAATATCCTAATTAAACTGCATGCAAAAACAATTCCTATTTTCTTTTCATTCTTTGTCATTTAGAAGGAGGTACATGTACCTGATAGCATTACGGATGAAAAACGTTCAATAAGATTATTATACTGGCATTCGTTATTGTGATCAGGATCAGACAGGCATAGTTCATTACACTAACATGTCATATAAGGTAACTGTAGCAATTCATGTATCAATGCAAATATTTACAATTTTTTCAATACAGTCATTTTAATATAACAAAATGTTGGGACAAATGTAATGAATAACTATGAGTATAAGGTCCATGCCGCAGAACATGAAAATGTAAAGAAAAGTAAATATAGTTCATGAATAGGCATAGCTAAAGATGGCGATTACCAGTCTAATCATCCTTATAATCAATATACATCGAACAAATGTGTTAGGATAAGCACTTCACAGTATCAATTTCTAAAGCTCAGATTACACATCAAACAGAACTTATACTCCTGTTTGGAAAGTATATTCCTGTAGAGGGTGTAGAATTGAGGCTCAACCATGAGGCTTTATGTAGGACTGTAGGAAAATTACATATTTAATTATGCAAATAAACAGTCATTTAGGACAGTTACATAACCAAATTATGCAGTCATATTTTAAGTTTTTAATGCTTTGGTAGCGTTGGGAGACAGGGAGGAGTGGTGTTAGGCAGTTTTTTGGACAAAGATAATCTTTGGGTGTCCACACTCTGGGATAGCAAGACATTGTGATCATTTCTGTAATTTGGTGCCAGTTAACACTTTTTCTTCTAAAGAATCTGAATGAATTTTATGCAAAATCCAAATAATATCCATCACCTAGTTAGCTGGAAAGTCGAGAAATGATTATAAAAAAGAACAATAATTTTTGCAATATTTACTTACTATCAATGGTCTCCATAACAGTCAGCTGCTTCCAATTTATCCTACGGGATACAATCCCCAAAGCAATGTTCCGAACCTGCAACAAAACAATATGAAATTATGGATTTTAATGAGTACAGAAAAAGGAAAATGAATGGATAAAGCTTAACAGTTGAATTGGGTTATAACTGTCGATTGAAGTTGTTGAGGAACTGTCCAATTTTACTTCCATTTGTCAAAGAATTTTGTTGATTCACATATTTACTATTATTATCTACTTGTGTGTTGTACTTGGCTAATATCTAGGCCTACCTTCCCCGTATATTATCTTAAATTGCTAATATTACCTTTGCTAAATCTAACACAATCATAAGCAACGACTAAAAAATTTATTAAAAAAGACAATGTTTCATTCCTGTTTCGATGTACTCCAAAATTGTAGAAATCAGGAAGATATCTTTTACTTCACTGTTTACTTTCCTATAATATCCATAAGTTTGGTTTCTATGTCTTTCTTATCGCACCTCCCAATACATCGCACGCTAGTAAACAATCATCAACATTAGTTAAAACAACAAAAAATAGACTTCATCAGTAATCAGCAATATCTATCGGAACAACACCACACTTCATGTGCCTTTGCATGGTCATTTTAGTAATCATGGAAGCATATAACTCTGAAACAATTAAAAAAAACTGTATATTTATCAAATTTAGATGAAAATTATGTTTATCAAATTCATAAGGCTGTATGTAAAATCCCTTAATCTCCTACCTCATCAAAAACGAGACTGATAAACCTTAGTGACAGTAAAAGTGTAAGCACAATTTCTGACACAGAAACACCTATGTATTTCAGAGGGAGCATAAACCATCGCAATGCAAACGCTAGTTGTTCGGGGGTTGTAGTTGTGAGGCAGAGACTTGCACTTTGAAATACCTTCCAAAAAAATGTGGACCAAATTCTCAGAAAGAATCATAAAATTTCTGTTGTTTTAGGAAGCTTACAAGATATGGTAATGGTTCTATTAAATGTCCAAAGACATCAGTAAATGAAATAAATACAGAGAGCAACTTACAGTAAAAGTCAAACATGCAACAGTGCTTGCCACAGATAGGCCTTTTCGGGTAAAGGTTAATGGACCTAACTTTGTGATTGTATATGCATAACCTGTTAAAGATACAGGAAGATTAGGAAGCCCCATCATTGCAGGTGGTGGTGTTCTCAACTGAACAAGTGCAGGTACACCATCTGAACCCAGCCCTAATGTTATGAATAATAATCCAGATAGCAAATAAACTCTTCCCAGTTGATCCTACAAATGAAATTATCAGGAAATTTCTCCAATCAACACATCACCTCAAGATAAAAAAAAAAAAGAAAAAAAAAAAAGAAGAAAAAATAACCAAACAAAATAGATTGACACAACAAAAAAAAAAAAACAACATATTTAAAAAAAAAGAAGAGGTAAAGCAAAAAAAAG
>Ga0099825_1008812_pt1 | contig 11748 bp, 9 predicted proteins | sample SiratroredBW_FD_76838 | JGI IMG/M metagenome (GOLD analysis project Ga0099825, IMG submission 76838) | Root nodule microbial communities of legume samples collected from California, USA - Siratro red BW | ecosystem: Host-associated > Plants > Roots > Nodule | place: USA: California | collected...
AATGTTATGCAGTCAAATTATTACTTGTAAAACTAACAAAATGCATTATTCAACCAACCATAATCTTAGTGTTTACTCCGATTAAAAAAAAAAAAAAAAAACAAAATAAAAAAAAAAAATAAAAAAATTAAATTTATTTTTATAATATATTTAATAAAATATATAAAAAAAAAAAAATTAATATATATATATATATATATATATATATATATATATATATGTATATATATGAACATAATATTAATACATTGATAGATATATAAATGTATAAGGTAATTTATCTTTTATAAAGCGTCTGAAATAACTTTATTACATAATACATGATTTATATTATTGAGAGTTGATCTTACTTATATTATTTATTAAATATAATACATTTATTATACACAAGATAAAAAAAAAACAAATGAGTAAGAATACATTAAATAAGAAATAAAATTTACACAATTTTGCAATTTTTAATAAATTTCAATTGATAATATAAGATTAGTAACAAATACATTAAAAGCAATTGAATTCATACAAAGATTAACGTTATTTGAAACCCACCTATCTATTTAAATAAACATAGAATTGTCGGTTTAATTGTTATAAAAGGATTAAATCAAATTAATGTCTCTTCTATTTCAAAATTAAAACCATTAGAAGTTTAAAATCAAACAAGTAACTTATCATTCAATGTTTGATGTAAAATATTGTAACAGATAATTTTCACAATAACTGAGTTGCATCCTCATGTAACATTTCGTTCTATGGCAACACCATGATTTTGCACCAAGTTAGTAATAGTTTTAGGTAATTATCGAAATGGATGTTTTGTTTTTTATTTATGAAAATGAATAAATTTAAAGTTATAGTGAAAATATGTTTAATGAGTTATAATCAATGAGTTTTATAAATTTAATTAATAGATTTAAAAACTTTTCACACATTTTTTATGTATAAATTTTTATAATAATTACTATCAGTCTTATACTTAAGATTTATTTTTTATGAACTGTGTAGTTATTTTTTTAACCATGCAAAAGAAATAAATATTTATTCTATGGATTTTAAACAGTAAAAAAACTTTATTTTAAAAATTATTGTACGAGTAAAAAATAATACTGAATAGAAATATTCAGATAAAAATAAGAGTGAAAAGTAATCAAGTTTTTAAAACTATTATATGAATAAAAAATAATACTGAAGAATAATGTTTAGATAAAAACAAAAGTGAAAAACTGTTAAAATACTAATTTTAAAAAATTCAATTTAAGAATACTAATTTAAAAGTTAAATTTAGGAATGCTAATTAAAAAGATTGAATTTAAGAATACTAATTTTAAAAAATTGAATTTACGAATACTTGTTTTAAAAAAATAATATTATTTTTATCCAAAACATTTTTGTCCAGTATAATATTTTTTAAAATAACATTTTCTTATTGTTTAAAATCAATAGATATAAATATTTCTTCCTTTTGTATTGTTAAAAATAAAACAATTTTAAAAAATAATCCTAAATATATAACTAAAGGTGATTTTTATAAATATCTTTAATTTATTATACATAAAAACCGTATGAAAAGCTTTTAAACTCATTAATTAAATTTATAAAATTCATTAATTATAATTTGATTATAGTTTAAGTTGGTACAATCTTAATTAAGACAGTCTTCCCGTATATTCTTTAGATAAGATCGTTATCCATGTTCATAAATAAAAAATAAAACACCCAGTAATTACACCAATACGTTGCATAAAACGGCAACACGAACCAAATATTTTTGTGTATAAATGCATACATGAGTGACATGTATATGCATTAGATAATCCCAAAGAGAAAAAGAAGCCAAACAAAACATGGCACCTTACATTTCTAGAATGAGAGCCACCATTGTTGTTTTACACACCACCCTAATCCTTCCCTTGCTTCTCCCAGAAGGTTATTCTTCTTCCATGCTAACTGCAAGTGCAAAAGCCCCAAAATTCTCAGATGCTGATCTGTTAGAATTTCCTCTGAACTTAGAATACTTGGAGGCTGAGTTTTTCCTGTTTGGTGCTTTGGGTTATGGATTGGATAAAGTTGCTCCATCCCTAACTGGGGGAGGACCCCCTCCCATTGGTGCCAAACAGGTTCAACTTGATCCCCTTGCCAAAGATGTCTTCTTGCAGTTTGCTCTTCAAGAAGTTGGACACTTAAGGTTTTGTTCTATCTCTATATTTTGTGTAATTATAATTAACTTTTGACAGGGAAAATTATAATTTCTCAGTTATTATTATACCCTAATTGTAGGGCCATAAGGAGTGCCGTGGAAGGGTTCCCTAGGCCATTGTTGAACCTAAGTGCAGCATCTTTTGGTAAAGTAATGGACGAGGCATTTGGGAAACGTCTGGTTCCTACCTTCGACCCTTATGCTAATACACTCAATTTTTATCTTGCTTCTTACGTGATTCCCTATGTTGGCCTCACTGGTTATGTTGGAATCAGTCCACTGCTACAAAATCCTTCTTTCAAAAGGGTAAACCCTAAACCTAAACCTAAACTTATTTCTTTGTATATATGTGAACTCTCCGTGTCTCACATGTGCATGCACATATTGCATTTTCATGGCAGCTTGTGGCAGGGCTTCTGGGAGTAGAGTCCGGGCAAGATGCAGTGATTCGAGCATTTTTGTATGAACGTAAAGAGGAAGTGGTGAAACCCTATGGAGTGACCGTGGGAGAGTTCACGGATCGCATTTCAAAGCTTAGGAACAAGCTGGGAAACGAGGGTTTGAAAGATGAAGGTCTTGTTGTGCGTAGGGCAAAAGGTGCTGAGGGAAGAGTCAACGGCAACATTCTGGCCGGTGATAAATTTTCATTGGCGTATTCAAGGAGTGCAGAGGAAATATTGAGGATAGTATATGGAACTGGTGATGAACATGTTCCTGGTGGATTTTATCCAGTTGGAGGAAAGGGTGACATAGCTAGATCTTTCTTAAAGCACACTTCCTAAACATAACTTTTATGTGTATTTGATTGTTATGTCTACCTTTGTTAATAATATGAATACACGATACTTTGGGTACAAAGTTAAAATTTCCTTTTACATATATATATATATATATATATATATCTATATCTGGAGATCTTTAAGGCCAAGAGCAAGGAAAGGTTTGCAGCATTAATTCATAACTATTGTGAGATCATCACATTTTACTAAAATATATTTTATTTTAACAAAAAGATAAGTGTTGAAAATAATTGAAAGAAATGAAATTGTACCTCTAAAACAAAAATAGAAACTAAATCTTTAAAGAACATTTCTTAAATCACTTTTAATATTTAGTTTTGATAGTGTTGATGCTTAAAAATATAACAATGATAGAATATATGAGCAAAAGCTATATAAGTGAAAATCAAAACTGAAAAGAAAAAAATTTTTAAAAAACTGAGACAAAATTAATATAAGAGAACATACTATCTTTAAAGCATTAGGTTTGTGAATTATCTTAAAGCATCACAGTTGAATACTTAACAATGAATAAAAATTTTGAATATCTAATTGTTACAATGTCTATGTATTTTAGATTTTGAAAAAATAATTATATATTAAAAAAAGTTAATCAATTACCTGTGATCAATTATATTATCATTATTGATAGAGTATAGAAATTTATACATGAAGAATTTTTAAGAATTCTCAAATAATAAGAGATGTCTTATAATTAATTATATATGCCAAAATAATATTGGATTTTTTTCATATAATTCATTATAATTGATTATCTACTTAATTATAGACTCTTTTAAAACAATCCATTATTATTAACAAGCTAAAAACTTTTTAAAATTTGAGGTTATAAATTAATTTATTCTTTAAATAATTAAATAGCTGTTGATCATTATTTTATAATTAAACACTTTGGAGAAAATGAATGTACATGGGTAGATAACCAATTAAGCTTACGCAATTTATTTGGAGTGTCTAATCCAATGTATGGAAAACAGACAATCAAGCATAAAACCAATAACACTTTTCTTACTACATTGTTCATCATCAAAACATAAATGCAAAAACAAAATCTTCTAATCAAAGTATAAATTATTTTGAATTTAAAATAAATAATTTATATTGTTATACAAAATTATTTTTTAATAGTTGATAATTCTTAAATTTAAAAGTGAATATGAAAAGTTAGATTAAAATAAATTATTTATTAAAAAATGAAGTATATGAATAAACACAAAAGGAGAACGGTTAGATATGGTCAAGAAACATTTTTCTAATTGTTTAATCAAATTATCATTTGAAATTAAAATTAATAAATCTATTTGAAAGAAATAAAATTAATAAAATAAATAGTCAATACTTAAGATTATGACATGAATCTTAAGAAAAATCCTCTTAAAAGCAACTTCATTTTAGTTAAGAAGCTCTCATTTGTTCAATTTCGGGACTCAATTTTACAATATATAAGTTACTATAAAGTTTATTAAAACTAATGTTTTATCTTGTGCACAAAATAAATATCATTTAACTAAAAATTTAGAAATAAAATATTTTAAATACATAATTATATTATGGTTAAATTTTATAATGAATATTCTTTTAATATATAAAATATATTTTAGATATATCATAAATAATTTTGATTGTGATATAATTAAAATTTTAATTATTGATAATTTCTTTTAAAAATTTGAATTTAAGATATAGTCCAAATATTAGAAACGATAGATTAAAGGGGACAAAAAATTAAGAAAAAAATTGAGTCATACAAATAATAACCATAATGAGTATTAACGGATAAATCTAATTAACTAATCTACTTCTTAATAAGATAATTAAATCATAACGAGAGTATCTTCCCAAAATTTTATTTTTTTCACTATTTGATTTTATCAAATATTATTTTAAATAATTTACTATTTAATTCAATTTTTTTAAAATGTGAATTATTTACAAAATATTTAAAAAATATTAAATAAATATTTAAAAACTTAAAAAAGTGAGTTTCTTTCTCATAACAGAATGATATCAGAACCATTGATTATAATATATAAATATATCTAACGGTACCAGATCGTATTTCATTGTGTGTCAATTCTGGAGATTTGCCCTGTATCTGCAAGTTTTGAAGATCTGTTAAAATTGACTCTCCAAAGAGGCTTAAGGGGTAAAAGGGTGGTGTGAAGTGTGTGTTCTTCGCGCAACGCATCAACAACAATTCTTCAAACAGCGTCGTAGAAGGTAAAGGTTTTTCGGTAGTTCGTTTCTTCATTCCGTGATCTTTGTTTTGGTCAGTCTCTGATATTTCGTTCGATCGGTTTTCATTAGCAATTTTCATTAAAATAATGGCAACTCCAAGTCGATTTTAGCTGGTTATTGAGAGATTGCGCTGTGTATTTATTACGGTTCTGTGTTGAATTAAATTAATAATTTATAGTCAAGTGTTGCCGTAGGACAATACTTACGCAATTGATCGGGCTTCACTTCCTGCATCGCTCTGAGACTTTAGCATTGATGTTTGTGTGAATTGCGAGAGTATCCGTAGCTGAATGTTGGATTTCAATTAGGGTTTAAAAAGTATTTTAGCAGAACTACATAGGCCACGAAACCCTAAATCGTAGCTTTTAATTTGATTAAATTGCAGTTATCTATTATTTTATTTTTGTTCTTAACAATTTGTGCGTTATATGATATGATGTTATGTGTTTTGACCCCTTTATTCTGTTAAATTTTCTATGACGTTGAAATTTTATTTGGATACGGGAGTTTATGTGCCAATTATGAATATCCCGGTGGGATGAGTAGCATTGAGGTATACTCAATTTGAAACTAAACAATTTGGGGATTTTGAGAGTTATTATAGTTGGCTTTTGGGATGACACAACTTACTTAGGTAAGTGGTCGTGAGTTTTATGTTCGACCGTCCCTTTGAAATTACCTGCTGTTAACCTCAGCACAATTGTTCTGATATTGAATTAAGAATTCAACTGCATGATTTAATTTATATTATTGCTACCAAAAATCATTTGACTCTGTTTCTATTTACAGAAACACATTACACTAGGCAGATATGGCCGTAGATTCAGCTTCATCAGAGAAGAAATCAAGCAATGCAGCGAATGAGTTACTGACTTTTAATGCTGAGAATATGCAAAGCAACATGAAAACTATCTATTACAGGTTTCGTTTGGCTGTTGGTTATGAATACTATTTTGAATACATAATTTAGCTTGAAATGTTATATATGGGTTGGACCATTGAACGGAAGGCGTTTTTTCTTCCCTTTCTTTCTTTACCTGATTATGGAACATGGCGACTCACCAAGCTGTTTGGGGTGTTAGTTTTAGTATGGATGAAATTATTTCATGTTATCTGTATGAAATAGTCATCTGAGTCCATGGTATATGGATGTAACTTAGAGGAGAAAAAGGGGAGTAGGTGGGGTGGGGGTATGTAAACAAACACCTGTATAATGTCCTCTAAGGTTTACTATTGAATCTTTGTCTCTTTTGCAGCCGAACATTTTTATCTATAATTGGTGGAGTTGTTGCTGGTATTTTGGGATTGACAGGCTTGAAAGGATTTGTGTTTTACATACTTCTCATGGCACTTACTTCAATTGGGCTCGTTGCGAAAGCAAGTTTTTCAACTCACACATACTTCGACTCCTGGAATCGAGTGCTACTTGATGGCTTTCTTGGTGGCTTAATGGTATGTTGTTTGTGTTCATTTCATCTTTCTTTCGGTTTGGTGTATGAGACGGTTTATTTGTTTCATTAAAGAAGAAATTAGTTTGGATAAGATAGTTAGGGACGAACACAACTAGAGAATAATTATCATACGTAGAAAGGCACAAACAATTTAGATTAGCCAAACTTTTGGAGCACATATAATAAAGATACCCAACTGGTAAGGGGAATTGCCATGTGCTAAACTTAAACACTAAATATCAATGCAAGTGTAGGAAGATCTTTTCCCTTAAAAAATAAGCATTCTATTCCAGCCAAAGACATCAAGGAATAGCATACGATGCGTACTACCAGAACACTTAATCTTTCTAATACAGATGCTCAAGCCAAACCTGTGAAGAAAATCTAATTAAAAGAAAATGCTTCAACATTAAAGGTACACTAAGCACTCACCTAAGATACACTTGCTGAATTAGCTTTTCAGTAATGTGAATAAAATAAAGAAATATTATAGAATTTTTCAAAGTTAGAGTTTCGCATGACATATTTGGAGATAAAAGCTTTGTTGGGTCTATGTATCTGTAACGTATCGTTAGAATTGATCTTGCAGAGCAATGCAGTCCAATAGCTTCTTGACGTTTGATGAAATTGCATACAAGAGTAGCATTTTATGTTATAATAATGAAATTTTGGGAGAGGTCTATATATTGTCTTGCTGGTCTTATTTGATCATAAGATCTATTTTGGGGTTTTTCTTCTCTCTGGGATGTTTAGCACTTTTTGAATGTGGGTGTTCAGCATTATAACTTCTCTTTTTCTACTTCTGCAGTCGTTCGTGCTGTTCTGGACGTATCCTTCTCTTTAATAATACTTTGGTGGTGGATTATGACTGAATATTGGTTTACATCAATTCAATAAAATCTGTTAAAAATGGAGTACTTGTTTGTCCTAAACTGTGTCATTGGAGAATGATGGAATAAGTTTTTCTAAATCTAACCAGAACTTAATTTACAATTTCCAAGTATGAAAAACAAATTGATTTTGTGGGGGTTGGGTAATTTCGTAATATCAAGTTTTAGTAACAGGAATAATTTCCAAAATTTTCAGTAAAACTAATGAAATTTTCTGAGTTTCTTGAGCTGCAGTTGCCATGTTAATTCTGCTTGTGCTGTGTTTGTTCTAAACGAGTTTGACACTCAATAAAACACAACACTACAAAATTTAACTTGCTGCTATATACATCTCTTCTGTTGAAATTGTTGCCATTATGTTGTTCTTTGACAAAATAAAGATTTGCCTATGACATTGTCCACATATTTTGATGGATGGAATGTGCACATGTTTCAAGTGAAGACTATTTGGATACCGTAGCCGCTATTGATCCTTACTGGAATTCAGTTGCATTCTACAATTACTAGATAGCTTTTCATGATATTCCCGTTTCTAAACTGAGATTTACTACCAGAGTTTTGTCTGATTATGTATTATTTAAAATACTATCTTAAGTGAGAAGTTTGTTAACTGATATAGATTGCAATTTCGTCAATTTTTATTTTAGGCTTATTGTACTTCTAGACTTTCTAGCCCTTCTATTATAACGGAAGTTTGAATTTAATTCTGTAAATTTAATCTAGATTTTAATTATTATAACAAAGTCGGTTCATTATTTTTTTTTTTCACTTGAAAATTTACATTTTTTTTAGTTCAAAATCTTCACATTTTTTTTAGTTCAAAATCTTCACAAATTAAGTTTATGAAATTGTTGGGAATATAATGCTCGAAATGTATTGCGTAAAATATCAAATTTTTCTATGAGATTGTAGTTTTCTTCAAAGTGATCATTTAATTTTATCATATTTTTGCTTAATTGTCAAATGTAAACATTTAAAGTTATTTTTTATATTAATTTTTTTTCATGATTCCTTAATTATCTCGAAAGAATGAGATTTTAAGGGTTTATAAATAAAATAAAGACTGATGAGAATAATATTCATCTAATGTTTGTTTTTATTTAAAATTAAAGGAATTTAATTTGTCGAGGGATTAAAATGGTAAACAATATAATTATACATTTATTTCTTCTTAGCATTACCTCTCAATAAAAAAAATTATATTTGACTATAAGCATACTGCTATAAGTCAGAATTCTTTTATCACTTGCCATTTACTATATATTTAGGCAATGTTTTAGTTAGAAAACAATGGAGCTTGTTTCAGGAAGGATGAAAAAAAAAAAAGGAGAAAATTTGAGGATATTTTGGTAGTGTTACCTAATTATTTCCTAAGCTATTCGATTAGTTAAATTGCACAACTAAGGTGGTTGTTTATTTCCTAATCTATTCGATTAGTTAAATTGCACAACTAAGGTGGTTGTTTTGATAGACTTAAAAATGAAATTGAGGAACTGCTAAAATAGTGGTGAAGCCTATAGATACTGTGCGCGTTTTAATAATCAATCTGTGAATTTGATGAGTAGGAACTAGAATTACCATGCAAAAAAACGCATATAAGAGGAACTTTTCTTAATCATTTTACAAATGCATTTGATTAATTGTGAATGTAAGCAGATATAATTCATCAGAGTAAGGTATGAATTGAATCCATGTGAAAGTCAGTTCAGTTAGGTGGCGGAGACCTGCCAGTCCACATGGAAAGCACGGACACCTACTGGTCCAAATAAAGATATAATATTATAAGTATTATTGGCATTATTTTTAATCAAAAATTATTTTAATAACATTATTTTCATTTCTATAATTATAAGTTATTGTGGTTGATATTAGTGTAATTTAAGTTAAATCTTTTAAATGAAATAAGGCGTCAAATTTTAATTTTATAATTCTAAAAATATGACTAAAAAAGAGATTTTATCAAGGGATGAAATGCGTGGAAGGATAAAAAAAAAGAGAAAATTTGAGAATAAAAATATGTGAACTTCATATATTTTTATTTTATATGTAATTTTATATGAAAATATGAATGATAACATAACGGAAGAGTTCTACTTTGATTATATATATATATATATATATATATTGCTGTTGAGCTAAAATTTGTGTTTTGTTCATATATTATTCTTGTTAGGTAAAAGATATATTTATATTTATATTTGTCTAAACATTTATTAAATATTTTTACAAAACAAACCATGAAGAAATATGATATTACGAATAACTCAATGATAAAAGGATATATATTATTTTTTATCAATAAAAAATTATAATTACATAATTTAAAATGAAGTATCAAATAAATTAATTGTAGTTTAATAATTTAAAATATGACGAGTATAAGGATAAAATAACTATCTATATATCCTATTTTAAACGTCAAACATTTACCATATTCATACTCATACTTAATTAATTAATATATTTTTATTTGTATTAATGTTGGAATAGATTCATATCATACTTATATTTAAATTTATTTACAGTCCTTTTCCTTCATTCTTTTGAGCATTTATTTTTTTTAGATAGTTGTAGTCATTAAAAATTGATAAATATTTAATCTTTTATTCATCGAACTTTATTATTGTAACCAAAGTTTAAAATTAATTTTTAAAATATATAATTGATTATATAATAACTGGTATTTTTTGTTTTGATTCTATTTTCTCTTACATGTGTCTTAGATAAAATAATTTATGTTTTATCTTTCTCTTCTTATTCATTATTTTTTCTCTTTATTTATTTCTTTTCCACTAAACCCACAAAAAAATGATAGACTATTGACAACAGCAATAGATTTTTCCCACTAAAAATCTTCAAGATGAAACTAAAGCTAAAACTAATTTTTATCTAAGTTAACCCACTACTTCATACTTTAATTACCTATTATATCAACATCATTTTCATAGTGTGCTTTTTTCCTTTCAAGTTCAAAGAACTTATTCGTCTCTGACATAAAGCAACTTTAAAATACTTGTAAGAATGATTTGATCACTTACTGGAAGAGTCTCTGACACAATTTTTTCTAAAACCAATTAAAAAAAATTCAGCTAACGGAGTAATTATTTCTTTAGAATGAACATTACTTAAAAATTGTTAGTTTCTTAAGAAAGTGCACTTAAAAACCAATTAAGATTTAACAATAACTCAAAATAATATATATATATATATATATATATATATTTCATTAATATTGAAAAGTAAAAGGTTTAACCTAAAATTACCTTCTTTATATTTTCAGTGTAATATACAATATTATCAATAACTATGAAACAGTATATTCACGATTATCAAGTAATTAGAAAAAAAAAATTGTGGTGAGTGGAATTTTGGGGTTAACACGTGTTAGATCATGTTTGTGTCGTTCACTTATATAAAAGAAGACTAATAGATACTTCAACATCACAATTGAAAGTGATATTGTAAAGAAAACAGATAAGAGGGAGAGAAAAGAAAAGGGTTTGAAGAAGGAGGATGTCGTGGTGGTACACTTCAAGTTTCCGGTGGCCGGAGTTAAACCTGTGGGTGCCGTGGTCGAGTTTCCGGTGGCCGGCGCTGGACTTGTCGTATTGGAGCGTAGAAAGTGTGATTCAGTGGAACTTGTCCTTGGTTGATGACGTGGTATGGGCCTTGATTACGGGCCTTGAGTCCATAGCTTTGGTCGCCTTGCTCTGCTACTTCTTCCTCTGTTGTGGATGTACTCTCTAATCTCATTCTCATTTATTTTATTTTCTTTTTCTATAAATATATCTTATTTTCATAAATTAATTGTAGTTTCAAATATTTCTAAGGTTGATTGTGGCCGAATTTTATCCTTTTTATATGTGTTGTGCTGTGAATTTGCGAACTGTAATCACTTTTTGGGTTCTTTTGGTTCTTGCGTGATGAATGCCAAACGGATAAAACCAGTTCTTTTATGAGCTTCAGTTTTTTATTTATTTCTTTGAATATGCTTGTTTGTTACTATTTCAGAAAAATTTGTCATTAATATTGCCACTGATAAGTTTGTTTATTTATTTATTAAGTAAGTTAAAGTAATTTTTTTTTGGTTTATAGATATTAATTTAAAAGATCACACTTATATTTTAATTGGTTTAGTTTCATGTTACAGGTGTAATTTTCAAATATGAAAT
>Ga0099825_1008814_pt1 | contig 11747 bp, 10 predicted proteins | sample SiratroredBW_FD_76838 | JGI IMG/M metagenome (GOLD analysis project Ga0099825, IMG submission 76838) | Root nodule microbial communities of legume samples collected from California, USA - Siratro red BW | ecosystem: Host-associated > Plants > Roots > Nodule | place: USA: California | collected...
TGTTTTCTTCAAAAACCAGTTACGTGTACTCTTAAATATGTACATGCTGTGAGTTTGGATCCTCTTCAAGTTCTCTGCTGCCACTGTACAGCAAAATCATGCTCATTCACTGCTTCTTATAATAGTAGATAATAAAGAACAAAATATGATTTCATTTTATATTGTTAGGAGTTATATTAATCAAAGTGCAATGTGAAAATGATATCCGCATGCACATAGAATTCACACAAAGTAGTTAATACGCTGATTGAATTTAGATCTTTCAACTTTAATTTTTAATAAAAAAATCTTTAGGTAAACTTTACTTATTTTTCGGTAAAGTCATACTAGTTTGAAATAAACTGTTAAAATATTAATGACAGGCGCCTTACGTTCCTATAGAAATATTTGAAGTGTCAATAGACAAGTATTAGTATCATAATATTCATATTTACAAAATGTTTACTAGTTATTTTTAGTAATTTTTATTTGTTTTTTAAATCAAGTAATTAAATTAATGTTATTGGTAATAAAGAATAAAAAATTGTTTAAAAATTAACTTGACTGATTTGTGTTTTATATTTAGATTAAAAAATTGAAATTGCTTTTAAAGAAATTATATTTAAACTTATATTTTGTAGTGTTTTTAATTACTTTAATTTGTATATTTAAAAATAATTTTTTTATGTTAATATTGTATAATATATAATTCTATTTAGATTGTAGAGATAATTTTAAATAATTATTTAAATTTTGAGAAAATAATAATAGACATATTAATATCCATGTTTGCAAGTATAAAATAATTCATAAATATCTTTCAAATAGATATCCAACGGATAGGGAGACAATCTTTTTAAATTAAAGATGCAATAAATAACTGTTACCTCTATCCATTCCAATTCATTAGAATCCCTGCCCATTGAAAATCTCCCTTCAAAATAAAGCATTGGTTGTTTCTTCATATGGGGAGGGGTTGATTATTTAAAATGATCTATCCTAATATAATTTGTTTATTATATTTTTTATTCATAAAATTTAAATTTAAAAGTACTAAAAATATTGAATGTAAGTTTTGTGTGGGATTCATGTTTTATTTATAGACTTATTTATATCCCAAAAACATAAACTTATCTATAGAGCATAGAAACAATTAGGAGTCTTAGATTCATGTTTTAAATCAACATGTATTTATTATATTTCTTCTTAATGTTTAATAAATTGGATTTACTAAAAGTTAGGCATAAGAAGTCAATATTGGTGGACTCGGTCAAAAATATATACTATCAAATGGATTGGTATGAAATGTTTGTAAAAGGGGTTGGACAAAGAAAGAATGACTTAAATTGAATTTGACGAATATTTACTGCACTAGTATGAAGTAACCCCTGGATTAATGAATTGATAGATTTCTTTTAAAATGATATTTATATTTTTAATTTAAAAAATGTATTTTTATTAAAATAAGTACATATATTTATATATTACACCACTTTAATTTTAAAAATACTGATTATTTACCTAAATATCAGAACTATTTAAAATTGAGACAAGCGGGATGAACACTTTTAGACCATGACAAGGCAGTTTTAACACCCGTAAATGTTGGTATGGACTGTGAAGTTTGATTATTGTGATGGTTTGGAAGGATTTGTGGAGTAGATAAAACATATTTTAGAGTAGTTTTTGATAACATGAGATTTGAAGTTGATTCTGGTAGCGTATAGGTAGCATTTGTGTATGGTTATACAGATGCCGGGGGATGAAGAACTTGGTACAGCAAGTGGGGTGAGTGGGGTCCTTGGTAGGTGTGTTGTGGCCCCTTCACTTTTGTTTCAATATTAGGGGTCTTTTATTTCGGTCTTTGCTCTCTCACCTGCGTCCAAATGCAACCAGAACCAAATAATAGTTGCGTCTTCACACGGCTATTCCTTCAATCAAAGATAAGAACCAAACTAACTCTCTCATTTTTTTCTTCCCTAATAAAAACATGGGTCCACTGCTGAAATTCATGCACCCCTCCCCCTTCTCTCTGCCACTGCCAGGTCAAAAATCTCACGTGACACAGTATACCATATGCTCCACACACCTCAATTTTTACTTTCTTCCTTTAACCTTTCCTTCATTTTTTTTTAACGTATCCTTATTTTCACATTTTGGACCCCTTCTTTAATAAACAATGATGGTATTGATGCAGGTGCTAGATCTTAATTATTACCATTCGGGCCTAAATTTTGTGACTTATGTTTATATCTATAACATTGTCTTTGTTTTCACAAGAGTACTGTTTATGTGGAAGAAAGACGTAAATTTTTGACGTTTGTTTCCATTGATTTAAGTTAAATAGTGAAGACGAAATTGTGGAGGATTAACTGTGCCTGTATTCTCGTTGCTGCCTTGTGTCTCGTTTTTTTGTACACCGTCTTTTATTCCGTAATTGCTTTGTTCATGTTTAACTTTTACATTATTTAATTGGTGGTTTAAACTTTAATTATGTGAAAAAGAAAATAATCAATTATATTAAGAATGATCGATTATGCTATACGTTATTCATATATCATGACATAATATAATATTATAATATAAAATAATATAATAATAATAATAACATATAAATTTATATAATACTAGAATTAATAATATTAATTATGAAAATTATTAATAGTAATAACTATTAAAATTAATTTATATAATAATAATTATCATTATAAAATCTTAAATAATAATAATAATAATAAAATCTAAAAATAATAACAATAATCAAAATAAATTTATAAAATAATAATAATAATTAGAAAATTATAAATAACAATAATAAAATACTAAAATTATAATAATAATAAAAATAAATTTATGAAATAATAATAAAAGTAGTAATAATAAAATTAATAATAATATCAATAATAAAAATAATATATATATATATATATAAATCATAAATAATAATTATAAAATTAAAAAAATAATACTCAAAATAAATTTATAAAATAATACTAATAATAATTTAATTTTAATTTAATTTTATAAATTTCTTTTATATATTATAAGATGTATTCACAATGTGTGTTAGATAATTCATAATTTTCTTTTTCACTTTCACACATCCTACCTGAATACTACTTTAACTAGAGTGAATAGTAAATATAAATAATTTATCATCATTCATTTTATTTTTAATATTTACTACGTTCTAAACTTTTATACTTGTTCTTAGGATCTTCGATATCAGTTGTAGTTTTCGGTGACTTTCAACGTAGTATTTAGTCTCAGACCCACTCTTTGAGTTCTAACGGAATATGGGAGGATACTTACAAAAGGTACTCCAATGTCAAAGTTAATACACGGATGTTGGACTAGTAGTTTAAGAGACTGCATTGCATTTCGTACATGAACTTGGCTCGTTGGCGTTCTATTTATAGAAGTCAAATTGTATGAAAACATTATAATTGGTCGAAATTTCATAACAGAATAGTGTTAAGGATTGTTTGGTGAACTTACACCAATATATCGGACTGTAGTCGAGCACATCTAAGTCAATACCACATACTATTTGGCCTTGACCGAACACAGGTCGGTCCTGACCATAAAATACTAATTATGTTTATTTTATTAAGTTTATGAAATTTTTAATTTAATTAAATCTTTTAATATTATTGCTATTTAATTTTATCAAAATTTATCTTCAGGAATTTTATATGTATTTACACGGTCAAATAATGTGTATTTTTTTTCTATTGAGTTTATTTTTGTAAGAATTACATGCATAGTATTATTAAAAAATTTATAAATCTTTTCTTTTCTTTCTATTATTTTTCTTTAATCTAAACTACATCACCCTTCGTTCTATTACTCCTCAAACCCATATTTTCTTTGTCTACCTGATATGTACTCCTCATAACAAAAGACAGCCTTGATTTCTTCCTACTGACTTTCACCTTTGCGATCAGTTCTTTTGACGTATACTGACTGAAGATATGGAATTGTTTAAATAGGAAATCTATGACCTTTTCTGAGTGTTCCTTCTTTTCAAGTCATTTTCTTCAGAAAAGAAACTTGAATAAGAAAAGAGCGAGAGAAGCATCAACAAGCAAAGAGTCCCATGATAACAATATTGAAATTGATAGAGCACACATACAAAGGGACCATACACGGCCACTTACAAAATCCCCTTTTATATTATATATAGTCACACCCATAAACATCGACAGGGTGAGTTCAGGATCATCAGAGAATGGGGTTTCTCTGATGTGATGTGTGCCAGTTATCTATTTGGTTAACTCAAAATCAACACAATCCAAAATTCTTTTAGGGGACACCAGTACGGGTTTGTACATGTTTTGCAGCTTATTGGCTCCGCCTGCCTCTTCTTGTGATAAATACACTTGCACTAAAAAATTACTTACCTGATTGTAACTTAATTTCCCACATTTTGTGACCATTAGTTTATTATATACTTGTTTAATTGCAACATTATGTCATGCATCTCCATTCTTTCTCTAGGAAACATCTTATCCAAAGTAATTGAATTCCGTGTCACCATCATCATGCTCATAACCACCATCTTCTTAGGTAACTCTAGGATTACATAATGCTTTTACTTTTACAAATCATTTGCTTAGGAACATGCATCCAATTATATAATATAACTTATAGTTAAATCCCAAGTAGGAATTAACCATCTAAGTTTTTTTTTTCCTTTAATTAATTTTATCATCTAAATAATCACCCATAAGGTAAATATAAGTGTATTAGCTCAACTTTTTTTTTATTTGACTTTTGGTAGAAGATAATTTTATTTTTACATTTCCTTTAGTCTCTCTTTTGAAAAATCTGAGTATTCAAGTAATGGAACAGCCAGGGGGAACTTGGGAAGTAAATTAATTAAATTAAAAAAAGAAGCAATCAAATACCTATCTAGGTTTGCAGCAAGCAACATGTCAACATGTAACTATTTTATATTAGAATTTTAAAATAGAATTAGCCTTACCTGAAAAAAGTTGTATAATTAAATTAACCATCAGCATCGTATATGTGTATCACTAATGCAATTATTTATATATTAAAAATTTAAAATAGATGTTGCAAAATTGTATAATTTTAAAAGAATCACAGTATTTTTCAATAGAAGACAATCTTGCTGAATGCATGGTTAAATGTGAGGTTTCTTTCAAGGGAAATTCTTGTTTTTTTGTTCATACAAAGGCAGGCATTGAAATGGATTATTAGAATATATAAATGCAAGTATGAATAATAAATAATACTATTGAAAGAACTAAGGGGTTTAAGAGATGAAAAGAATAGAAAAGACAGAAAAGAAGCACAGTGGCGTGTAGATCACCATCCATGCACCTTTTTAAGTACATGCTGAAGTATTGAGAGTTCTGACATATGAATATTCACCATCTATCTATGGAGGGAGTAACTGAAGGCACCCTTTTACTCTGGTTTTCACAAGTGTCCGCGGGAGATCCAATGTGCTTTTACTAGCTGTGAAAACTGAAAACTTGGTTGTTAATGCAACTGGCGCAAGAACAAAAAGTTGGCGTGAGTTTTCACGAAAGAATCCAAGACACCTATGAAATAAATACTATTGACATTGATCTCCACGAGAATGACATATACATTATTAAAAGGCCATTCATAGAAACTTTTATATAGACATATACTATATTAATAGCGCGCCTACCATTATTTATATATACATATAAATTTATATATATATATATATATATATATTTGCTGTGCTTTATGAATGGATATGATACCCGAGCTAGCTAAATGAATGAATGTCCCCAACTTCGAAATTTGTAGTCCTATTAACATCACAGGCCTTAAATTTGTCACTGCTCATTCTTACACAATAATAGTTACTGATGGTGATTGAAAACTTCTAAAAGGCTGGGATGTAGAAAATAGCCGTTGCATTTCAGAATTTTAATAAATATGGTTATTCTGTGTCTTTCCATGAGAATGATGGGGTTACCTCAAACAAGCTGGAAAGGGTTATTACTAATTATTTATTGGGCCGTGCATTTCCTTCTTTGTCCATTTCTTTCTACTCTCTGCTCTTTCACGCATCCAAGTCAAGTGATCCTTTGGTTGCCTTCAAAATTTGTTCAGAGACAAATTCTGATAATTACAGGGTTTCATTTTTGGGATAAGAAAACGAGGGGAGGGATAGATTAATTTCTCAAAGAAACAAGTAGAAATTAATAATAATATTATATGAAATTCTTGACTTGTGCTATTTTATTTTCTTATGTTGATCATTGTGATATGCTGATGTCTGCTAGTATAGGTCTGATGCATGAGAGCCAAGAAGGGACCACTTTTTTTAGGGGCTCATGATTCATAGACACATCATACATGCACTTGATTGGGACCCCTTGCTTTTTTAACTCTCTCTTTAACTTTTCTCTTTTTCCGGTTGCACTTTTAATCTGCTAAAATTTACACACTGTAGGGTAATTGGTAAAGTTTAAGAGATGATAATGCATTAAAAAAAAAAAAAATCTAAGAGATAATCATTACAAGGGAAATAGTTTGGAAAATAATTTTGACAAATATATTTTCAGCTTTTAAAGCATTAAAGTTGGTGTTATGGTAGTTGGTTCTGCGTTCCTTAGCCATTTAATTGCTTTATCTTCAAACTCAGGCATCCAACCACAAAAAATTCCCAAATAAGTTGATGAGAAAAATATGGAAATTCCGAAAACGACAAGAAGATATTTAATGGAGAAATGAGCAATGAGATCCCTCCACCCGCTTCTTGTCCATCATCATCCTCCTTTTTTTTTTTCTTTTTCTTTTTCTTATTAAACAAACAATTAATTGAGCTTTGCGGAAGGAGACGTTTCCTCGTTTTTCAGCTGTTTGTATCTTCTGACACACCTTGATTGCATTTTCATTATATATTTTTTATAGATTTCTCAGCACAAAGCTTCTCTCTCTCTCTCTCTCTCTTCAAAAGTTCTTTGTTGCTCATCAAAGGGTGCTTGGCTTCTGCACCAAATGATTTGAAAAGAGAGGGTCAAATCAAAAGAAGTTCCCCTGTTTTGATCTATTCATTTCACAGGTACTTCTTTTTCAAAAGAAAAAAAAAAGGCACTGAGGCATGTATGCTCACTTCATTGTTCTCACAATTTCCCCCCAACCCAGAATTCATATAATAAAAAAACAATTTTTTAAAAAGAAAAAGATCATAAATGTGTGGATAATGAAGTGAACAAAGATGGGCATCTTTTTCCCAAGTCTTTTTTAACCATCTCTCTCTTCAACTCTTTTTTTACCCTTTTCAGTTGGGGTGGAATTGCAGCGGATTTGAGTCTGACAGAGAGCTTTCCTCTTTGCAAGTGAAGCGACTGATGAAATCCCAAACATAGATAGATAGATACATACATAGATCACATATGCACGTTGACAGGTCCGTTTGATCCATCAATTTCTTTCTGCTTTCATGTACGTTTTCGTTAGCCATAACTGTTTTGCTTTCATGGGTGAGACGCACTGTGCGTGTGCGTGTGCGTGTGCGTCCTTCTCTTTCTCTCTCTTTCTCGTACTTCTCATCTCACTGCAAATCAATTTCTTCTTTCCCTTGCAGTTCACAAACGATCATGAACCACGTGCGCACCCCAATTCTCCTATCACCAGGTACACTATAGCTACCATATCATTCATTCCATTAACTAACACATACAAAATGAATCATCTTTTAAGTTTTTCCTTAAAACTTTATCAAACACCATGACAAAACCATGCACAAAGTGTCTTAATTTGGAATGAACTACAAGTGAAACAGGATCTCAAGTATTATTATTCAGGTTTAATTTTCATCGGTTTTCCCACTTGTGTTTGTGTTTGCTCAGGATTCTTCTGAGAGAGAAACTACCTAACGAGTTGTGTTGATGGGTTGATCCAGAAATCGTTTCAAGATTCATCGCAGGTACGGCACAATACAACTACATGTGTAAGTGAGGTGCATGTTTAGGTTATGTGTTGGATTGGATGTGAACTTTGAAAGCATAGCGTAACTAACGTGGTGGTAGTGCTCTCTTTTCAGTGAAGTAACAACCTATTCTACCCCAAACCGATGGCGACATACTTTCATCATGGTAACTCCGAAATCCAATCAGGTGCCGCCGACGGACTCCAAACTCTTGTCCTCATGAACCCCGGCTACATCCACTACTCCGACGCGCCGTCACAGCCCCCTCCCTCTGCGGGAAATCTCGTCTTTCTCAACCCCGCCGCGGTTGCCGGCACCAACAGCAACAACTCCTTCAACCCTCACGCGCCGCCCTCTCACACCCAACAATTCGTTGGAATCCCGCTCCCCGCTTCCCAGGACCTCAACCACCACTCCATGCACGCGCACCACGACGTCTCGGCACTGCATGGCTTCCTCCCGCGCATGCAGTACAATCACTGGAACGCGCTCGACCCGGCCTCGGTGGCGCGTGACACCCCACGCGCGCAGCAGGGCTTGTCTCTGGGGCTAGGGTCTTTCCGGGAGGGTCAGGCGCCTGGCATGTCCGGCGACGACTTGCGCGTGTCGGGCAGTTCGCCGTCGTCGGCGTCTGGGGTTACCAATAATGGAGCTTCGGGCATTCAGAGCGTACTTTTGAGCTCGAAGTACTTGAAGGCAGCGCATGAGCTTCTAGAAGAGGTTGTGAATGTTAACAACGGGATTGGCACTGAGTTGGGTAAAAAGAGTGGGGGACAGACCAAGGTGATTGGAGAATCATCCGCAGCGGGTAGTGGAGATGGTTCAGTTGGTGGGGAAGGCAACGGAAAACGTAGCTCTGAGCTATCCACTGCAGAAAGACAAGAAATTCAGATGAAGAAAGCCAAACTAATCGCCATGCTCGATGAGGTATGTGTTGTTCACTTTAATTACAGCATCTTTGGTTAAACTTCTCATATGTGTTTCTCACATTTATGAACAAGTCAATTGTTATAACTTCCACATTTTAATTGGATTTCCATTTTTCAACGAGCTTTAAAAACACTATCGGTGTTTTTGGCTTTCAATGTTGGTATGACTACTAGTGTTGGATTTCAAATCACAGCTTCATCTTATCTAATGAAAAATGAATTGGGTTATAGAATTCTTGTTTGAAAAAGGTGTCTTGTGTAGTATATATGATAATGTCTCACTCAGGTTTGTACCAAAAAGAATCTAATGTAATGATTAATGCATGGAAATTTAGAAAGATATATTTGTGAGAGTTGAATAAATGGATAGTTTATTGATGTGATAGTTTTGGTTGAAGGTGGAGCAAAGGTACAGGCAGTACCACCAGCAGATGGAGATTGTGGTGTCGTCGTTTGAGCAAGCTGCGGGGATTGGGTCTGCGAGGACATACACTGCCCTTGCATTGCAAACAATCTCTAAGCAGTTTCGGTGTTTGAAAGATGCGATTGCAGGACAGGTTCGAGCTGCTAACAAGAGCTTAGGAGAAGAAGATTGCTTCGGAGGGAAAATAGAAGGTTCCAGGCTCAAATATGTGGACCATCATCTAAGGCAGCAACGAGCTCTCCAACAATTGGGAATGATCCAGCACAATGCTTGGAGACCCCAGAGGGGATTACCTGAAAGATCTGTTTCTGTTCTTCGTGCCTGGCTCTTCGAACACTTCCTCCACCCGTAAGCACTTCATTTTTATAAAAACTCTCTCTTCTAACTTCTTCAAAACTTTAACTGCATGAGTTGTTAGATAAGCTCAATTCATTTTAACTTCTTGATTCTTTTACAATGAAAATGTTTACAATATTTTAAATGGTTCCAGGTATCCCAAGGACTCGGACAAACACATGTTGGCAAAACAAACAGGGCTAACAAGGAGCCAGGTAACTAACATACTAATGCTATTTATTTAACTCTTCCATTTGATGAATGGTTCTTCGCCTTAATAGTGCTGGCGTGTGACAGGTCTCAAATTGGTTTATAAATGCTCGAGTTCGGCTTTGGAAGCCAATGGTGGAGGAAATGTACTTGGAAGAGATGAAGGATCATGAACAGAACGGATCTGAGGATAAATCAAGCAAGAGCAATGAAGATTCTTCTACGAAAATGGCAGCCCCACCAGAGAAAGGTCCTTCCAATGAAACCGAGGCTAAAAGTTTCAGTTCCAAGCAAGAGGTTTCAAAGAGCCAGAACACTGCTATGGTTTCAGTTTCTAGACCATCAACGTCACAACTTGGTGGGAATGTGAGAAACCAATCAGGATTCAGCTTCATGGGGTCGTCAGAGCTAGAAGGGATCACACAAGGAAGTCCGAAGAAAGCAAGGAATCATGAGATAATGCATTCCCCAAATAGTGTCCCTTCAATGAACATTGATGTGAAGCCCAATGAGGCAAACAATGAGCAACTTTCAATGAAATTTGGGGAGGAAAGGCAAGGCAGAAACGAATCCTCTTTCATGGGAAACCAAACAAACTTCATTGGTGGTTTTGGACAGTACCCTATTGGAGATATTGGAAGGTTTGATGCAGAGCAGTTTGCCCCAAGGTTTTCAGGTAATGGTGTTTCCCTCACTCTTGGTCTTGACTCATTACCCGGAACCCATCAAACGTTCCTCCCAAACCAAAACATTCAACTGGGTAGAAGCTTGGACATTGGTGAACCAAATGAGTTTGGTAGCATAAACACTTCCTCTCCTCACTCTTCAGCTGCTTATGAGAGTATGAGCATGCAAAACCCAAAGAGGTTTGCTGCGCAATTGTTGCCAGACTTTGTGACCTGAATGTGATAGCACAATGCTACTACTTGATGCTTCTGAGTCCCTCACAATTTCTTCTTAGTTCCCTGCTTATGTGGGGAGTGGTGAACAATTGTAGTGTAAAGAAAGAAGGAATTTTACTTTAGTATAAGTTTATACCCTGCATAGAACCATTTGAGTTCTTAGATAGCTTAGGATTTGAAAGTATATGGTTGAGGTTGTATATTATTTTTGTAAGCTCTGAAGGTGGGATAGATGGATTGTTGTCATAAACTTTATTTTGGTAAAACATACCAATATATCTTCGATTGAAAATATACGTTGTGCTATTTTACATACTCAAGAAACCAGAACCAAATGCAATATAATATATTCTTTTTAAGTGCAATGTCTACCAAATGAAAGCAAAATCTAGAAGGATTATGTCTTTCATAAATGAAAAGAAAATGTGAAGATGTTATCACAATGTTTTTTTTAAATAAATGAAAGCAAAATTAACCGTTGAAAGTTGTGTTTTCGAACATATCTAAAAATCAGCTTTGAAATCTCATCTAACCAAAAGCTTTTATACTTCAAATTTATGCATTATATGTATTTTTTTTGTCATCCTATACTATGTGGATTCATTTATAGGCCCAAAAGTAGTTGATAACATTTTTTTAACTTATCAATTAAGGCATTATCTAATTTAATAATTCGCTTATAAATTAATTTAGTCGGGGGAGACTTTTTTTGGTAAATATGACAGATCTCCCTATCACTTATGATTAGCGTTTTCTTAGACATCTTAACTTAAATAACTCTCTAGGTTCAAATTTATGAGTAGATAATCACCTAACAATTTGACTCGAAGAGTTGTACATAAATAATCTTATCGAAACACGCAAATTAAAAATCGAACCAAAACAGAAATCTACATTACAAAACCATATTTCATAGAAGAAGAAAACCAATGCATATACTCATTATTTGCCATAAAAAAAAAAAAAAAAAAAAATTAAAAATAAAAAAAAAAAAAAAAAAAAAAAAAAAAAAAAAAAAAAAA
>Ga0099825_1008817_pt1 | contig 11737 bp, 4 predicted proteins | sample SiratroredBW_FD_76838 | JGI IMG/M metagenome (GOLD analysis project Ga0099825, IMG submission 76838) | Root nodule microbial communities of legume samples collected from California, USA - Siratro red BW | ecosystem: Host-associated > Plants > Roots > Nodule | place: USA: California | collected...
TTTTATATATATATATATATATTTATATAAATATAAAAATATATATATATATATATATATATATATATATATATATATATATATATATATATATATATATATATAATTGGTGATAAGACATGATTTTCTCCAAGACTTGTCATTAAAAAGTTATATAAATATTACTAGAGCAACTAATTAATTGAGCGTAGTTGGTTGAGTTATAAATTAAGTTTTAAGCATGTTTTTAATCCAATAAATAAGTTTTAGTTTTAACTCTTTAAAAGAAATGTCAATGATGATTATTATAAACTTGTCTTCTAAATTATTTCTATTAATTTCGTAATGACATGATGTATATAAATGTTACATTAGAACTTATTTTAAAATGATATAGTACGTGTTATATCTAACACGTCACATTAGTACTTATTTTAAAATTACACATAACGTGATATATCTGACTTTTGCCTGACTACAACTCAAACTTGTATTAACAAACATATTAAAAGCAACATTAATTATGAATAAATAAGTTTAAAATTATTATAATAAATTCATTATAAATGAGTCTGCAAAATTATAAGAATCATACTTCATAAATTCTTTGAAGCCCTTATACTCACTATATTTCAGCAATTGTAAAGAGAATATATCGGCAAATATATCATTATTATATCTTAATCCTTTTTCTAAAGTTGTTGTACGAAAAATTTCAAAAAATGTTGAATAATTTTAACTACAAATAACATAAGTTAATTGTATAGTAAATAAGTTTAAATTCACTAGGTTTGACTTGGCAGTAAAAGTTTGGATAGTTTGTACGACCTTTTAAATTTATTCAATATTAAAAAGAGAATGAATAATTTAAATAGTAAAATTGTAGAAAATAAATAAATAAAGTTTTGGCAACCTTCTAAAGAGATCAATAAAGGAATTTTTTAAAGGGAATAAAAATTATAAAAAGATTTTATAAACTATTATTTAATTATAAACTCTTATGCAAGATAAATTTATTTATTTTTATAAAAATAATTAAAAAAACTGGTTAATTGTATAAAATGGGGTGAAGTAGTAGGACAACAATAATGTGAAGTAAAGAAAATGAAGAGTGGTTATCCAATATAAGAACGGGTGAAGAGAAAAAATAATATATATCTTATTCCACTTCTTTTAATTCGGTTTATTTTAGGGTAAAATTTAATAAATAAATTTAATAAGCTAATGAAATAAAGTTATCCTATATTATAATAGTGACATAAAAAATCTATACAAATTTAAGCAAATGTTAAGTTGTACTATTAGGAAGTTTACCAATTAATAAGGTAGATCATTTTTAATGGAATATTTTACTATATTTCATTCACAATACTCAAACTTGAGATTGATAGAAATAAACTTAATTTCACTCATCTATTATCTTAATGGGTTTATCTTTGCAATGACCCTTTTAATTTAGAATTTTATAACTCAAATTACACATGAGAGTAGTTAATGTATTTATTGTTTACCATTTATATAATATACTTTTTTTATATTTTACTAACTAAAAGCATGATCGCAAAGTACAAGCAAAGAAGAGAACACCTGTAGGTGACAGTGACTAGGTCATTTGAATAACTTGGGCTGATACGCTCCAATTATAGGTAATTTGTTTAAATTTCCTCATTTTTCGTCAGTGATTTATTTTATTTTGGTCTTCTCCATCCAATTAATCTACTCCCGCCCTAATTACTTTATTTTCATATTCCCCTTCAAAAAATATATCAGAATAATTCTTTAAAAATTATTAATAACTTAATTTTTTAAACACACAATTTTCAATATTTTTTATTTTTTAGCATGTAAAATTATATTATATTGAACTTCATATAGGTTTCAGGCATTAAAAATCTTAAAATATAAATTTAATAAAATCTAAACTTGAAAAATGTTATTATATTAATTATTATTCGAAATAGAAAGTTGTGATAAAATATATCAAATATTTTAATGAACATTTTTAACACGATGAAAATACCTTATAATACAGTCCAAACATTTTAGCAATACCATAGAAAAAGATGGAATGAGTTGTTTGATTTTATTCATGCTATATTGCATAACTAACATTTAAAATCTGATAAATTAGTGATAAATAGTAATATTTATAATAAAAAAATTATACTATGTTAGTCATGTACTGGTATTTGGATTTTTTTCTATTATATAAATATTTTTCAATCAAGTTAGCATTTAAAACCGTTGATGTCATTAAAATCGTTGATAAAATATTTCATCATAATTTTCTTTTTCAACAATGATTAATATAATTTTTTTTTTCAAATTTAACTTTTATTGAAATTGACATTTTAATATTTTTTTTTCACTTCCTAAAGCTTATATTCACATGAAGATCAATATAATAAGATTTTACCTTCTGAAAATGGAAATTAATGAAAAATATTTGTTTAAAAAATAAGTTATTGATATTTTTTAAAGAATTATTGTGATGTTTTATTTGAAGAGGGATATGAAAAAAAGAAGAAAGAGAAGCTGGTTAGGGGGAGTGAATAGAATATCATTTGAATATTTATTATAGTTTAAGATTTTGGTTCATTAAAAAAGACATTTAAGAGATCTAATTCTGTGTATGCATATGGTACAAAGATTAGTAAACTCAGTTTTTTAACAACCATTTTGCTGTCCAAGTTTCCTTATTTTCAAACGTGATTTATGCTGAAATTTTACCTTTATTGTTATATTAATAATCTAGTTAATTTTCTATATTGATTTGCTGCGTTAAATTCCCTTTAATATTCAAAGACTCTCTCCATTGATATTGGCAATATTTGAGGTGCGTCATACTTATCTTTACAACAACTTTGCATAATAGTTCTATGATACTCTCCCTCTAACAGATTAATGCGCATGCAAAGGACAATGTCATTGTGACAGTATAGTTCACGATTGAGGGAGACACAAATGTAACGCAAAGATCCTTAAAATGAAATTTCGTCTGCGTGGGTTTAATTTGTGGCGTTAATAAAGACCATATATCCAACTTCGGTGTTGGAGCAAGACTATTGTTTCTTTGTGCGATAGAGTTTCCTCCTCCAAGGAAGGTACAGTTGCTAGCGGAACACCAAATTGTACAGTAACTTGGCAATAGCGGAGCGTTGAAAGTGAAGAGAAGACAAACACCTACGTCAACGGTGTCGTTGAAATTTCATAAGAGAATGAAAGTCACCGTGCATAATAGCTAAACATTATGAAAAAACTGCACGAGGAATAGTGAACTATAGTACAAGTACAATAAACCCACAAATGTAACTTGAATAATCGAGGGAATGGCAATTGCCATGCTCTTGGTCTCAACATCAACCAGTGTGCTCCTCATCTTGCAATTAACACGTTAGCTCGTTTAAGGGTTGGAATGGCTACTTGTGACTGGGACAGATGGAAGTCATAGTTATTGAGAGTATTTTCAGTTCCAAAGAACTGGTGTGGACTAAATTGGCTATTTCAGACTTTAGGTGTTGAATGAAGTTAAAAACTAGAGAGGTCATGGATCATGTGAAAAGGATACCTCGTCTACAGAAAAGATAGGGATTAGTGAGATAATAGCAAAAAATAAATATGCATATGAGGGTGCAAGGAACAAGTTTGAGCTTTGGGATCTAGAGACCCACCAAATTTAAGTTTTGATTTGAAAACATATTTACAGATCACCAACGATATCTCTCCAGCTGAGATGAGCTATAATAATGAAAAGAATATTAAATGTTGACAAGAGGTGTGGAGATTGAGGCATATTTGAGCTTTCCAATTCCAAGTTGTAAGAGAGTATTCAGATTTGGAAAGAGAACTTTATTGCGTTCATTACTCTTGTACGCGGAACCAAAAAAATCCTTACATTGTATGAACCATAATTTTCAATTAGAAAAAACACATCAAGCCAATTGCTCGACTTATATCCAACTAAGCACTTTCATGCTTAGCATGTTGGATAGAATTTACAACACAGAATAAAATAAACATATCACACTTTCCTGAGAACAACCATGGCACCAAATGGACTTTTTCTCTAAGAAGGTTTTTAGATAAACATAGTCAATGTCCATCCTAATTCCTAACTTCTTACCCACCTTCATCCTAGTCAATGAATCCCACAAGTCATGAATACGGTTCAAAATATAATTTCAGTTCTTAAAGAAAAACTTTTTATTTTGTTCATAGTTCGTCCTTACATTATAAAGACAACAATATAGATAATGAGACAAGCTGGGGTCATGTTAACGTGATAAAAGATGAGAATTGAGCATGAAGAAATTTGCACTATAAAAGAAGTGGGCCAAGCAATCAAAATCAGTACTCCAAAAAGAGAGGGAAATAGATGATGGGCCATACCCTAAACAAGGTCCAACGCACGCTGTTCCCACCTCCTAAGACAATTGCCAACGACCTACCCCAATGATAATTGTATATGAACAAGAACAAAAACTGAATCGAAGACCGTGAGAACAGTTTCGACCCTTTGAAGCAAATTTGGCATCACCCACCACCAGACACAAACAATTTCAGATTATTTCGTATCATGCTAAACGAAACTTCTCAGAGATACCATTGTGTGCTGTCAGTCAGTACATGACTCCAGCATGTCATGCACCATGTGAATCAATAGTGTTAAAGTGTGCCATTACAACAAATCAAACCTAGATCAGAAGCCCTAAAATCATGTAATAATAACAAAATACTATTAATAATTAATTAACAATTAATAATGACGTAAGCCTATTTAGATTTGTAGATCCTCAATTAATATATGTAATGTACTCACATTGATGAAATGCAAGTGAAAAAGTCTTTATTTATGAACATAAATGATTAATTTAAATTCTTCAGTGAGTTGTCTGTGAGCTGTGAGCAGTAACTAACCCATGGAGTAAGTTATTTGGTGTGGCGCGGGTGCACGAAGAAGCAAGCAGGACACCGAATCAAGCCGTTGGGATTGCAAGTCGAACAGCTTCGAAATCCGTTTTTTTCGGTGAAGATTTTGTGACTTCCGTTGCACTCATCGCACACTACGAATCTGAAACCTCCGCAACAGTCGCAAGCGTTCTGATTCGAGCGCGGGAGCCGTTCGATGAGGCGGTGGAGCTCGCCGCTCTCGTGAAGCTGGCGGACATCGTCGGCGCCGCCGATGTAGACGCCGCCGACGAAGACGCGTGGCAAGGCGAGGTCTCTGCGGCGGCCGAGAACGGCGTGGAGTTCGTCGCGGAAGCGGTCATCGATGGAGACGTCGCGCTCGTCGACGGCGACGCGGAGGCCGCGGAGGATGGATCGGACAGCTCGGCAGTCGTCGAAGGTGCGGCGGACGACGCGGAGGCTGGTGAAGTAGACGACGACGCCTTGGTCAAGGCCGGGCGGGAGGGCGGCGGGGACGGTGGCGCGCGAGGCACCCCAGGCGCGTAGGACGGCGGTGGAGATCCGGACGCGGCGGAAGAGCGACGGAGATTTGGGAGTAGCGGGGCCGGATTCGGGCTTTTCTTGGAGGAGGCTCTGAATGTCTTTGAAAGATGAGCAGGAGAAGCTTAGGGTGCGAGATCGAGAATGTGACGGTAACGGCGATGACGAGGGCGACGGTGACGGTGACGGTGACGGCGGCGGATTGTTGCGGAACCGGTTGGGTGAATTAAGCCACGGTGGCCACATGAGAAGTTATTAGGAGAAGGGAAAAGGGTTTTGAGGGTAGTGAAGAGGAGTAAGAGGGTAACGCTGAAAGGAGAAGAAGCGTTGAGTGTGGGGGTTATAAATGGAAAAAGTGTTATTAATGGTAGGTGTTATACATGATGCATCATCATTGTTACTCTATAATCATAACCCTACCAACAGCTGCATGTGCCTTTCTTCCTTTTATTATGCCTTTCTACAAATATTTTCATTCTCAAGCTTTTTAAATCTTCACCTTTCACAATGTTTCACATGTTAAACCTAAAATATTTGGAAAATAAAATAAAAAATCTTAAAATACCACCGTAGTTATATAGTATAAGTTGAAAAGGGATGGAAAAAATTGTAGGCGAATATATTTAGGAATGAAAATATTATGCTTATTGCTGTAAAAATGTATTATATTATGCTAATTTAGATTATAGTTTTGTTTGAATATATTTTAGAAAATATTTTATAAATATTTTGAATGATTTTATTCTTTCTTAAAATAGGTTATTTCTTAAAATAGGATAAATCTTATAAATTATATTATTAGAAAAAGATGGCATTCATTTTAGGTCAGAACCTACCACTAACGCTCACCCTGGCACATTGTCATGTCTACTTTGAAGTTTCAATGCTGGAACTTGATCATAGTAAAGTCATTTTTAACATGGAGAGTTTTAAATATATAAATGTGTTAATTATTGCCAGAAAAGATTTGTCATTCATAATTTAAAGTGATTTTATATAATTAGGATAATAATGAAAGTGGATCAATAGATTTATCCGAGTGGGTTGACCATAGATTGTTCAGAAGTGAGTTGGTCTAACCCATATCACTTTTTCGTAATTTTTAAGAAATACGCAAGCTGTTTCCTTTAAAATAATTAAACATTTAATATGAAGTTTTAAACTAATAATGTGACATTTTTAATTTTAAAGAGTGATTACAGAATCATTAAGGATGAAATGTATGATGTGATAAAATCTATGTATTTTGTGAATAAATCCTCCTGTTATGAAATTTGAATTAAAATAGAATGTAGTCAATGCAATTTTTTTACATCTGATTACTTAGAGTGATTTAAGTATATTGCATTTTGATAATTTTATTATATTATAAAAGATACTTGTATAGGGTTATGAGTATGAAATAAATGGACAGACAATAAATTTTGAAATAGTTAAGGTTGAAACACGTAAAACATGTGATTAAATATATAATTTAAAAATATGGTACACTAGTAGTAAAATGTGTATATTGGATAAACATGGAAACCAATTCAATCCAAATAAATGAAAATATATGCGTTATTTGTTGTTAAACTAATCTCGATTTAATTCAATCTAAATTAATTTTTTTATTAAACTGGTAAAAAGTTTGTTCTTTCCTAGAAACTAGATTTAAAGTTATTAAATGATAATAATTTTAATAATAATATAAATATTATTCTATTATTTTATTAACTAATATATTTTTTAATTATTCACTTTTTCAAATATTTGGAATAAATTGAAAATATCAAGTCAAATTTAAACGAGTTTATAAAATACAAAATAAAGTGATTCTTACCACAAATAACAATTATTTAAAAAATGTCTTAATATAATAATATTTTATTTCATTACAAAAGTCTATTTTGTTTAAACATTATTTTAATATATAAAATCATTTTCAATTTGAAAGTGATTATAATTGTACTTGCAATCATGAGAAAATTTAAAACAAACGAATAGGAATGAAAAATGAAGAACTGTTTGTAATCTTAAAAAAAGAAAGTAATGAGTATTTAGATAATTGAGAAACTAAGTCTATTTTAAATGAGCATGTCATATTTAATGATTATAAACAAAATTAAATTTAATATAATTTGCTGATAAAAAAAACACAGTATCCATTAATAATAAGACTTCAAAGAAAAATAAGCAAAATACAAGAAAATAGATAATTAAGGAGTAATTAAAACTTTATCACATTTTTAATCCTTTAGAGAAGAGAATCTCTTCATAGGACATCTCTTGCTCCACTTTCAACACATAAGGGAAAGCAAGAAATACACATGTTTAAAACTTTAGATGTTTATTTTAGGCAAAAGAGCTTAACCCTTAATTCTTTTAATAAATACAAACCTTAAACATTAATTATGTTAATTAATTCTAAAACTTTATTTTATTTACAAATAAATACATTGAAATTTAATTTCATATAACTTATTATTTTTTAAATAGAAAACTGAAATTGTAATATTATCCTATAATCTTTAAACCTTTTTCATTTTTTTTATGAATATTTTTTTTTCTGACATATTGAAGTTAACCCATTTAGATTAAATCAATAATCCATTATTTTTTTAGAAAAAAATTATAAAAAATAAGTTTTAAGCATTGACTAGAATAAAATAAAAAATTTAGGTGTATATTTATAAATTGAAATAGGTCTTATTTGTTGTTATATTAAACTCGATTCAATTTAATCTAAATTAATCTTTTTTATTAAATTGGTGACAAGTTTTTTCTCTCAATAAAAAACCTTAATAAAATTCAAAGTTATTAAATGATAATAATTTTAATAATAACATAATTATTATTTATTATTCTATTAACTAATATATTCTTTAATTATTCACTTTTTCAAATATTTGAAAGAATGAAAACATCAAGATATGTCAAATTTAAATGAGTTTAACAAAAAAAATACAAAATTAGGAGATCTTTTTTACAAATAACAATTATTTGAGAATGTCTCAATCTATTAATGTCCTTTTCATCAAATAAGTCTATTTTGTTTAAACATTACTCTAACAGATAAAATCATTTTCAAATAACTTGGAAGTGATCATAAAAGCACTTTAATCACATTTTTAATTAAATAAATTTAGAAGAAAAGTGAGAATAGAAATGAAAAATGAAGAACTTGTTTGTAATCTTAGAAGAAAATAGCAATGACAATTTAGATAATTGAGAGACTTTGCGATCTAATGACTGTAAACAAAAATTAAACTTTAATACAATTTACTGATAAATAACACAATCTACATTAATTATAAGACTCCAAAAGGAGAAAAAACAAATTACAAAAATATAGATAATTGAGGAGAAACCAAAACTTCATCACATTTTTAATCCTCTATAAAAGATAATCTCTTCATAGGCCACCTCTTGCTCCACTTTCAAGGCATCACCCAAAGCAATAACTATGCATGAAAGGAAGAATTAAATTAGGCTTTAGAACTTTAGATGTTTATTTTAGGCAAAAGAGCTTAACCCTTTAATTCTTTTAATAAATACAAACCTTAAACATTAATTATCTTAATTAATTCTTAAACTTTATTTTATTTACATATAAATTATTCTTGAACCTTACAATAGACAATTGTAATATTATCCTATAATCTTTAAACCTTTTCATTTTTGTATGAATAATTTTTTTAACATATTGAAGTTAACCCATTAAAATCAATAATTCATTATTTTTCTAGAAAACATATTTATAAAAAAAGTAAGTTTTAAGTATTAACCAGAATAACATTAAAAATTTAGGTGTCTATTTATAAATTGAAATATGCCTTATTTGTTGTTAAATTAAACTCTATTCAATCTAAATTAATATTTTTTATTAAATTGGTGACAAATTTTTTTCTTTCAATAAAAAAACTTAATTAAATTCAAAGTTATTAAATGATAATAATTTTAATAATAATATAATTATTATTCTATTAACTAATATATTTTCTAATTATTCACATTTTCAAATATTTGAAAGAAATTGAAAATATCAATATATGTGAAATTTAAACGAGTTTAACAAAAACATATAAAATTAGGTCATTCTTTCCACAAATAACAATTATTTAAAAAATGTCTCAATCTATTAATACCATGTTTTATCAAATAAGTCTACTTTGTTTAAACATCACTCTAACAGATAAAATCATTTTCAAATATCTTGGAAGTGATCATAAGCGCACTTGCAATCATGAGAAAATTTAGAAGTGAATGAAGAATAAAGAAGTTGTTTGTAATACTAGAAGAAAATAACAATGACTATTTAGATAATCGAGAGATTTTGCGTGTTTATCTTTAACGAGTATGTCATATCTAATAATTGTAAATAATATTAAACTTTAATATAACTTACTGATAAAGAACACAATCTGCATTAATAATAAGACTTCAAAGGAGAAGAAATAAATTGCAAAAACATAGATAATTGACGGAAACTAAAACTTCATTATATTTTTAATCCTCTATAGAAGAGAATGTCTCCATATGGCACTTCTTGCTCCACTTTCAACACGCATCATGGGAAGCAAGAATTACACATGAAAGAATTAAATTAGGCTTTAGAACTTTAGATGTTTATTTTAGACAAAAAAAAAAAAAAGCTTAACCCTTTAATTCTTTTAATAAATATAAACCTTAAACATTAATCATCTTAATTAATTCTTAAACTTTATTTTATTTACAAATAAATACATTGAAATTTAATTTTATATAACTTATTCTTGAACCTTTCTATTTTTAAATAGACAACTGAAATTGTAATATTATCCTATAATCTTTAAACCTTTTCATTTTTCTATAAATAATTTTTTCTAACATGTTGAAGTTAACCCATTTAGATTAAAATCAATAATTCATAATCTTTTAGAAAAAAAATTTATAAAAAAATAAGTTTTAAGTATTAACTAGAATAAAATTAAAAATTTAGATGTCTATCTATAAATTGAAATATGTCTTATTTGTTGTTAAATTTAACTCTATTCAATTCAATCTAAATTAATCTTTTTTATTAAATTGGTGACTAAGTTTTTTCTTTCAATAACAAAAAAAAACTTAATTAAATTCAAAGTTATTAAATGATAATAATTTTAAGAACAATATAATTATTATTCTAGTAATTAATATCTTTTTTTTTAATTATTCACTTTTTCAAATATTTGAAAGAAATTGAAATCATCAAGATATCTCAAATTTAAATGAGTTAAAAAAAAAAGTACAAAATTAGATTATCCTTCTCACAAATAACAATTATTTGAAAAATGTCTCAATCTATTGTGTCCTATTTCATCAAATAAGTCTATTTTGTTCAAACATTACTCTAACACTTAAATCATTTTCAAATAACTTGGAAATGGTTATAAGCGCACTTACAATCATGAAAAAAATTTAGAAAAAAAGTGAGAATAAGAATGAAGAACTTGTTTATAATCCTAAAAAAAAACAACAATAACTATTTAGATAATAAAGAGACTTTGCACCTATTTTGAATGAGTATGTCATATGTAATGATTGTAAACAAAATTAAACTTTAATACAACTTACTAATAAAGAACACAATCTGCATTAATAATAAGACTTTTCAAATAAGAAGAAACAAATAGGAAGAACATAGATAATTGAGGAGAATAAAAAATTCATCACATTTTTAATCCTTTAGAGAAGAGAATATCTCCATAGGGCACTTCTTGTTCCACTTTCAACGCATCACGGGAAGCAAGAACTACACATGAAATTAAATTAGACTTCAAAACTTTAGATGTTTATTTTAGACAAAAGAGCATAACCCCTTAATTCTTTTAATAAAACAAACCTTAAACATTATTTATCTTAATTAATTATTAAACTTTATTTTATTTATAAATAAATACATTGAAATTTAATTTCATATAACTTATTTTTGAACCTTACTATAGGAAATTGTAATATTATCCTATAATCTTTAAACATTTTCATTTTTATATGAATAATTTTTCTAACATATTGAAGTTAATTCATTTAGATTAAAATCAATATTTCATTATTTTTTAGAAAAGTATTTATAAAAAAAAAACGTTTACTCATTAACTAGAATAAAATTAAAAATTTAGGAGTTAATTTATAAAAAAACAATAAAATGTAAGGAGAAATCAGAAAAAAAAAATGAAATTCAATATGCATTTTTGTAAAAGGTGATTTTTTGACAATAAATTAAAAAATTAAAGTTTAGAATATTTATTTGAAATCAAAAGTAAAGATTGGGGAGGGGGGGGGAGGCGGGGGGTGGGGGGAGGGATAAAAA
>Ga0099825_1008819_pt1 | contig 11736 bp, 4 predicted proteins | sample SiratroredBW_FD_76838 | JGI IMG/M metagenome (GOLD analysis project Ga0099825, IMG submission 76838) | Root nodule microbial communities of legume samples collected from California, USA - Siratro red BW | ecosystem: Host-associated > Plants > Roots > Nodule | place: USA: California | collected...
ATATATATATATATATATATATATATATATATATATATATATATATATATATATATATATATATATATATATATATATGACAAAGTTATAATGTTGTAAAGTAATAAATTAATATTCAAATACTACATCTGATTAGATCAATAATTTGTAATTGTAGATCATTTATCTGTTATTATGCAGATTATGATTTATTGAAAGAATTCTTTATGTTTTGAAATATATTTATTGGAATTTGTATATTTATCCATTTATAATATATATATATATATATATATATATATATATATATATATATATATATATATATATTTTGTTTTTTTAAGATAATTTTTTATCAAGTTATATTTTATGACTCATGTACTAAAATTAAGTTAACAATAAGTTTGAGATAAGTGTGACATGTGGATAGGGAACATGGTTGTTAGATATGAGCTTACATTTGTTAATTTTCAGAGCTATTATTTATTGAGTCAAAGGCACAGAGTTAGTGTGGAAAAAGATGTCGGTGACTATTGTTTCGAAGATATAAAATCTTAGAAATAAAGTGATTTTTAAATGTGGGCTTGTGGATGCTGAAGAAATATTTTGTCTAACTCAGTTAAAGGTTTGACTCTAGTTTAAGTTGAAGAGAATCACTTTTTCTTACTCGGATTGACACTTATCTCTGATAGTGTGCTTACTTGCTATGACCTAGATTTTCATGTTAATAAGGTGAGATTTGTAATAGAAGTTTGAGAGTGGTCATGTTTTGCAGGTTAAGTGATTAGGGAGTTGTGACTTTGCTGAACAACCCAGAATTACTATAGTTTTCTTAGGATATTTGTTTTTGTAATTCTTGGATGGTTATTGTTTCTTGTGTGGATTTTATTTGTTTATATTTCTTCATATTTTTTGGTGTCCTGCTTAAATATGTTTAGAAAAATTCGCTTTTTAAACACTTATTTCTTGATAAGGTATTGTGTATAAATGTTGAAACATTTCTGAAGTACTTCTTTTATTATTCATTCATTTTTTGCTGTTAAAAAAAAAAAAAACTAAGTTAACTGTAAAGATTTATACACTAAAAATTGATAAACAATTAGTTATGTTAAAAGTATGTACAAAATATGCTTCTTAATGTTCAACTTCTCATTGTAAAGAACCTCTCTCAAGAGTAACCTCAAGAAGGTACTTAGCCTCAACCCTTACAGAAGCAATTCTGAAACTTTCATAGTTTATGGCTTCAATTATGACCACTTGGTTGATGATCAAAACCCGACTCAAAATTTTGGACTGTATATCTCTGTTGCTTATAATTTTGCATAAATTCTTTCATCTTTAACATCCTTTACCGTAAGCTTAACATGTAATTTTTCAATGTCCACACATCTCCTTTATTTGCTCAACCATTGGAGGTAGTGGTAAAGTAGTTTGAACACGTGTGGAGCTATTAAACTTGCTTGAGGAACCAAGTTGATATACTACCTTTGTATTCTCACCTCCACCAACATTCTAATATATGTGATATTCAATTTTAGGTTAAAGATCTTGGGTTCTCCTTAGTATGGCACATGTTCCATATTTTGAACATAGAAATGATCTCAAACTATTACTCGCAGCTCAACAACGTTATTACAACTTTCAATAAGACATGAAGTATAACATGAATCATTTTAATCGAAAAAAATTTACTTAATTAGTTATAATATATATATATATATATTATAGATAAATAGATAGATAATTAAATCGGGATAATTGACTTTCCTCTTACTCTTTCAGCACCTATTTTCATTAATTTCTCTAGTTAGTTATTTAAAAGTTTACCCGTGCTAAAAGGAATTTTTGAAACAAGTAGATTCCTTTAGTTAAATCTTGATCAACAATTTCACGATTTATTGTATTAGTGAAGAATTTATAATTTATTTATTTACATATCAACATTTGTTTAGTTTTATTTACTGTGATTTATTTACATTTATTTATTATGTTACAATTTATATATAATCAATTTATCAAACATTTCACAAAAAATAAATAGAAAATAAAACAATAATTTATATTAAAATAATAAAAATATTATCTACTAAAGAAATACAAAAGTGAATTCAATCTCACAAAGGATAATATTATAAAAAATAGTTTTTAATAACTATACTATAAATAATAATAAAGCTCACACCAAAGTCTATTATTATAAAAAATTATTAAATAAATACAAAAGTTAACGATAAATATATTTAGAAACACATATTCTTTTTTAACAACCAAACTAATTCAATTATAAAACTTTTGCAAGCGCATTTTAGTGACAAATTCTTGTTATGTTGCTATTATCCATGTAAAAGTTTAATGACTACGATTAGTCATTATTTTTCTAATCACAGTAAAGTATTAATCTTGTCTCGCTAGTTATTTCAAACACTTTGATACTTAAGTTAGTTCAATTCTACTGTTTTTATGTATATTTATAAGGAATAATAATTGTTTTAGAGGTGTTTTTATTTTGGGAATACCTCTTATTTATACTAATTTTCATAGATCCTTACTTATTTGAAGTCCTCTAGTAGACTCAAATGTGCCTTAATTATGACTTTAGGACATGTTTAGATGTAATTAAATTGCTTAATCATATTTAATTTTTTAAAGGATATGTGTCAATTGGGTGTATAATCATTAGGACGAGATTTGTTCTTTTTAAGGGTGGTCAATCACATGATCTTGGTTGTTCTCTATTGACTGAAATGTTTTCAGTCCTAGATAATAAACATAATAAAAATTGTTGCTAAAATAACATTAGTAGTTATACAACCTTTTATGTTTATTTCAATGCAATTAGTTAAATGTTTGCACACATCATACTCAATTATTGTTTTAAGGTAAACTTTAGTCAATTTTGTTAAGAAAAAAGTTCTAACAATAAATTTTAATTTTAATATTTCTTAGATTCATGAATATATATTAAGTGATAAACTTTTATATACAATCATGAAGAGAAAAATCTAGTGAAAGTTCTAATGAAAACTTTTGCACAAGAATTCACTTTAGTCTTCATTTGTTTTGTATTTATAAACAAAAATTATCTTATTAAACTCTTCAAGAAGAGACATCTTTATATTTATTCTTCACTAGTTTAACTTTTCTGGACTTACAACAACCACTTTATATTGTTCATTTGCCTTTGACATTCAACTCTAACCATCATTAGACTCATCAAGTACATCTATACTCACTACAATTTGTTTGTTTATGGGATTTGTAGCCACCAATTTAATGATATCCTAGAAATATCATCTAGTTATTTTCTTAATTGTTCAAACACGTGTTTATAACATATTGATCCAAATACTTTTTGATGTCCCACACCTCGCTTGTTATTTGACCAAACTTCTTTTGAAATAACTCCTTTTAATCTCTTAGATGAACATTTACTCAAAATATAGACAGAAATTGACACAACGTCACCCCCACAAATATTTTAGTAACTCCTTAGTCTTCAGAATAATTCATACCATATTTATAATGGTCCGATTCTTCCTTTGTACAATACTATTATGTTGCGGTTTGTACAGAGGAGTTACTTGATGCTCAATTCCTTCTCTTTCATATAGTTATTGATATTCTCTAGATGTATATTCACCTCCTCCATTTGTTCTTAGAACATCGATCATTTAGCCACTCCTTTGTTCTATCATAGCTTTAAATTTCTTAGAAAATTATAACGCACCACTCTTTGTTTTGATTAAGTAAATCCACAATTCTCATGAAAATTCATTACTGAATGAAACAAAATACTTGTTACCTATGAGAGACTCAATTCGAATAGGACCACAAACATCTAAATAGACCACTTATAACTTTTTCTTTATTTCTGATGAAATATATTGTTGAAAAGAATTTCTTGACTCCCTGGTCTCCATACATTCTTTACAAACTTCTTTGAGTGGAGCAAATATGAGGTAAACCTTGTACCATGTTGATGGTCTTCAAGTTCTGCATATCTCAAAAATTAAGATGCCCAAAATGATAATGCCAAAGTTACTCCTCTCATTTATCACAACTACAGAATATTTGTAATCTACTACATCAATTTCAACCTTAAAATTTTGATTTTTGGTTGAAGGTGATCTCAAAATCAAACGGTGTTGTTTATCATACACTTATATAAATCTATATTCTACTCTTGAATATATCATCTCTTAAGTAATTAATTAAGACTTATTATTCTTTATTTTAGGAACAAACAAAACATTTGTAATATAAGTTCAACCACCGTTCTTTTGTTTTAATTACTATCTTTCCAACCTTTTTTTGCCATTAGAGCATGATCATCAACCAACTTCTTCTTACTCTTAATTGATTCATCAAGACTTGTAAATTAATGTTTCTTCATATGTGTTGAGCATCTTGTATCAAGATACCAACAATTTTCTTAAAGTTCTTTTTCTTGAGTAATAATTGCCATTAACAAAACTTCTTCTCTATAATCAATTGACCTTTGTTTATTTCTATTTTAAATAACATTAAAGCTTTTCAAGATTCTTTGATTCTTCTGTAGTCACAACTATGTGATCAAATTTTGCTAACAAAGTAGGAATTATTTTATTAATCATATGCAACTCAATCATCTTCTTTTTAATACTCTTTATTTTGTTTTCCATCGTCCGAACATGGGTAATATATTCAACCACTTCTCGTTACTCTCCATTGAAAAAAATTCATATTGTCGTTGTTATGTTTGAAGCTTCACTTTCTTGATTTTTGTGGCACCTCCATAAACCCTTTTAAGAGTTTTCTAAACCTTCTTTGATGTCTCTACTTGCTCAATCCTATCCAAAGTTTGTTGCATCAAAATTGTGATGTAAGATGAACAATACCTTACAATGTTTCTTTTCAATCTCCTTATCCACTGCTTGCTGAACTTCTATTTCTCTTACATCGATATATTTGCAATCTTCTTTAACAAGATACCACAACCCTTAAAATCTCATAACAACTCATATTTATATTTTCACTTGTCATAGTTCTTTATTATGAGAATTTGAAGATTGGTAGGAACTAAGTCATCTTATTGTTGTAACATGGTCCCTTCCAATACCAGTTGTTAGAATACGCACAAAGAGAAAGAGAGAGAAAGTAAATTTGTAAAAGTAGGCAATGCGTGATAGACAATATTCTCACACTTGTATAATGTACTCTGCACGTATAGAAAAAAATTGAAGCTATATAAAAATGAATTAAACTCGACAACTTTAGCATATAGTAAATGAATTTCGAAACCAACTCTATTAATGTATCTGCTTTTGTAATTTCATGCACGTGAACTCTAACGCTTCTTTTCTCACAGTAGGTCGGTAGGTTGGTGCATTAGCGGCATTGAGTTTCATTCAGAACAAAAAGACATGGGTAAAAATCATAGAGCATTTTCTATATTATGAAAACAAAAATAAGCAAAGGAGAAACGTAACATGACAAGAAAAGTGGTGAAAAAGTGGCGTGAGAATTATAAATGAGAATAGTCTTGTCGAGAGAGGACTCATACTCATCGTCAGACATTCCCAACTTTTTAGATTAGCCAATCAAAGTGGTGCCACAACTAACCTCTCATCTTGCAGAGGCTTAAATCAATACTTTCTGCAACTCCTTTCTCGCAATCATCCAAATAACACACTAGTCGCATAGATAAGATGCTATTGAACTTGCATTAATGCACTATAAGTACAAGTACCAGAGTTCAACCACACACTTCAAACAACCATGAGTTCAACTCCCAGTATGAGAGTCAGCGAGCAGGAGCACTTTCATCTTGAGGATACTGACCAAATAGAGAGGTCCCTTTGGGTGCTGGAACCTCCCAATCCACCACCTCTATGGAACAAGCTATTCAGTCCACTGAAGAAATCCATGTTCTTTTTTTCATCCAAGAATAAAACTTTCCATGGACGTGTTGTTTCATTCTTCGAGAGTTTATTTCCTATCCTTTGCTGGTTCAAAAATTACAAGGCCTCTAAGTTCAAAAGTGATTTGCTAGCCGGTTTAACTCTTGCCAGCCTCAGCATACCTCAGGTGTATATTCACAAACATTAGATGTAGGACATTACATTCCTCTCAGCCTTTTCCTCTTCACCCTTCTCATTTTTTCCATTTGATGTTGCAGAGTATAGGATATGCTAATTTGGCAAAGCTTGATCCTCAGTATGGCTTGTGTAGGTGTCTAACTTCAGTTATGTTTATTATATTATACTATATACTATACTGATGTATCAAGTTTCAAATTTTATTTCTTTTCATTGCATTCAGACACCAGTGTTGTTCCTCCTCTTATCTATGCTGTGATGGGGAGTTCAAGAGAAATAGCTATTGGACCTGTAGCTGTAGTATCATTGCTTCTATCCTCCCTAGTCCCCAAAGTGGTAGATCCTGCTGTTGATCCTGATGCCTACAGAAGTGTTGTTTTTACCGTGACCTTATTTGCTGGAATCTTTCAAGCTGCATTCGGTATTTTCAGGTGGTTTCCTCATCCGTTTTATAGATTTCTTGTGAATGTGTAGGTTTCCTTAAAAAGTAAGCAGATTATTCTTCAAATCTACAGGTTGGGGTTTCTTGTGGATTTTCTTTCACATGCTGCACTTGTGGGATTCATGGCAGGCGCAGCCATCATTATTGGTCTTCAGCAGCTGAAGGGGTTGCTGGGGCTTACTCACTTTACCACCAAAACTGATGTAATATCCGTGTTGGAGTCTGTATATAAGTCACTCCATCAACAGATAACATCAGGAGAAAAAGTTAGTAGGTTATGCTAAATGATTTATGTTCTGGGAGAATTTGGTTATTAGTTTCAACAAAGGAAATTATATTATTGATGGTTTAGAAAAAAAAAAAATAATGATGGGCTGATAAAGTTTAAATTTTTAAAAGACGAATTTATTTGGGTTTTCATGATATTTGACATTATTGTTTGTTTTTTACATTGACAGTGGTACCCTCTGAATTTTGTCATCGGGTGTTCATTCCTGATATTCCTTTTAATTGCCCGATTTGTTGTAAGTAATGAAATTTCCGGCATTCCCATTCCACCACTATATTTACTCTGTTTGAGATTCTGATAACATGTATGTCATTTCAGGGCAGAAGAAACAAAAAACTTTTCTGGTTGCCAGCTATTGCTCCTCTTCTATCAGTTTTACTATCAACTTTAATTGTGTATTTGTCAAAAGCTGATAAGAATGGGGTTAATATAATAAAGCATGTTAAAGGAGGTCTGAATCCAAGTTCAGTTCACGAGTTACAATTCAATGGTCAACATGTTGGACAAATAGCTAAAATTGGATTGATTTCTGCCGTTATTGCTCTCACTGTATGTTAAATTATTTGCTCTCTTATTTTTCTTTAAAATAATTTTTCTTTTTCCCAACTCTTAAGTTCCGTCTTACTAATGGAAATATGAACGTCAAATTCAGGAAGCAATAGCAGTTGGTCGATCTTTTGCTTCCATTAAGGGATACCATCTTGATGGCAACAAAGAAATGTTGGCAATGGGATGTATGAACATTGCGGGATCTCTCTCTTCATGCTATGTGGCAACTGGTGACACTTTGTTACTATTAATTGTTTAATCATTTGCAAGTTTGGATTAAAATTGGAAACAACATTTTTCCTCCTTCATTTAGTATTGGAATTTATTTAGAAATCCTTTTGAAAGTTTAATCCAAACACAGTCTTAATCTGAATAACTTTTGTGCAGGGAAGTATATGTGCACCAAACTTATTTCTAGTTTGCCTAAACATTTGCAGGTTCTTTCTCAAGGACTGCAGTAAATTTCAGTGCAGGATGTCAAACATCAGTATCAAATATTGTGATGGCAATTACTGTGCTTCTGTGTCTTGAATTGTTTACAAGGCTCCTATACTACACCCCTATGGCTATACTTGCTTCTATCATCCTCTCTGCACTTCCTGGGCTAATTGACATAAACGAAGCTTGTTATATTTGGAAGGTTGACAAGTTTGACTTTCTTGCCTGCATTGGTGCCTTCTTCGGTGTCTTGTTTGTATCAGTCGAAGTTGGTCTTCTTGTTGCGGTAAGTAGTTGACTGCTTTCAAGCATTATTGTGCACCACTAATTTTTTTTATATATATATATAATAGAAAATTCTTTTAGGAAGTTAGAAAAAGACCAAAAGACATAGCAAACACCAAGAAACACATTGATTAACAATTTGTTCAAAGAGTCGGGACCCAACTTCCCTCACGCTGATAGTTACTCATTACACAATGAGTTGAATGTGTGACATGATTTTCTGAATACGTGAAAGACTTGGTGTTATCACTGCCAATTAGTGCGGTTCCATCCATCAAATAATTTGACCTAGATAATTGTGTTGTCTTCTTCATACCTTCCTTGCTTGTTAGGCTTCTAGGCCAGACTTTGGTCCACAGATTTGGCTTTATATGCTTGGATTGTATGATTGAATTCAGAATTCATATAAAAAAAATTTGTTTGACAAGTATGATATTTAAATATAATTGTCCAATCAAAATAATTTACCTATTCTGAGCTGCGTAGCATATGTCTCCTCTTTAATTTAGTTTTAATATGTGACAAATTTAGTTCATGAAAGGATGGTTAAACCACCAAGCTGCAATTGTTTTTCAGCTGCAGGGAATCCATTTTTCATTCAAATAATATTTATTGTTCCCTACCTACCAAGATTTGTGTCTTTTCAGTAATCAGATCCTAAAGCACTTTTTAGTTATGATAGTTTCATCTTACCCATTAAATCAAATTAAGGTAAAAAGTTAAAGAGTAGGATCAATTATTGATAGTGTATCTGACTGCGAAGTTTGTTTGTGCAGGTGTCAATCTCATTTGCAAAGATACTTATACAATCAATTCGACCAGGGATAGAAGTTTTAGGCAGAGTTCCAAGAACAGAAGCATTCTGCGATGTTAGTCAATATCCTATGGCCACAAGCACTCCAGGCATTTTGGTGATTCGCATAAGCTCTGGCTCACTCTGCTTTGCAAATGCTAATTTCATCAGAGAAAGGCAATCACCTCATTTAAAGTATTGTTTTGAGATTTTTATAAATTTAATTACCAAACTTTGAAATTAAAATTATTTAATTGTTCCAGAATACTGAAGGGGGTCATGGATGAAGAAAACGAACTTACCAAGGGAGGGGTCTATGCAGTAATCTTAGACATGAGCAGTGAGTCTCAGAACTGATTATGACATTTCATGGAATTTATTATAACCTTATGAATAACTCTTTCTCAATTCTCTTTGATAGATCTCATGAATGTTGATACTTCTGGGATTCTAGTACTGGAGGAAATTCACAAGAGGTTGCTTTCGCGTGGCGTACAAGTGAGTCTGGCATGAATATGCATCTTGAGAGAAATTTCATTATCTCATATTTGACACATAATCAAATTTCATTAACTCTCTCATAAATTAAAAATCTGGTTACGTGTCATAAGAACATTAGTCAAAAAAACTACGGAACTAATTGAAGGGTTTTGCTATTGGTGTGTTTTTTTTGCAGTTGGCCATGGTGAACCCGAGGTGGCTAGTAATTTGCAAGCTCAAAGTGGCACATTTTGTGGATAAAATTGGAAAGAAATGGGTTTTTCTTACTGTTGCAGAAGCCGTAGATGCATGTCTATCTTCAAAATTCCCCGACCCATGATTTCACTCACCGGCCTTATCTGTAATGTGTTGCTTCATTGCATATCTAACTACACAAAGTTGTGCGTTACACGGTCTTACATAAAATGTTATGATGGGTGGTTGACATTGTTCGCTACCACTGTTAGTGGAACTGTGTCCTGTACGGGAAAAGTGATGTACGCGAGGCTATTGTTTCACGGAAAGACCCCTTGCAAGGACAATTTTGCTGGGAGCAATGTCAAATAATCAACTTCAAATAAAATAAGCATTTGATTGGTACTACATCAAAAGACTAGAAAAGAAATATATGCATGCAGTAAAAGAAAGTAGACAAAAATAAAATAAAACTGGGTGAACTTATGTTGCAACAACAGGAATTTTCACACTGAGTTATGTAAAATTGAGATAATAAATATGTATTAATAAATGAAAAATGTCTGATATAGAGTTTCACTTGTTTATATAGTTTTTTTTATGGACCTAGGTCCATGCACCCTGTCTTTACCTTAATTGTTGGTTATGTGCTGGTAATCCTTCCTTAATCATATTTTGTTATACTGTTGTTTTCTTTAAACTCTATCTTATGTATGCTGGTTATTCGATTTTCTTTGTCCAAGCTTTCTGTTTTAATATATTATATAATAATAATAATAATATAAGTTTGTGCGTTTACTTTTTCTTATAATAGTAAAAAATATGAAATAAAAAAATTTAATTATTATGGCAATTATTAAAATGAAAAATAGTTATTAAATTTATATTGAAATTATAAAAAAGGTATGTATAAAAAGATTATATTTTATTAATTTTTATATAATATTATAATTGTATGATTGTAACTTTTCATCATAGTAACTACTATTTTTTATGCTTAGTTTTTTTTTATAAATTACTGTAAGTAAAAAAGAAAAAAAATGTTAAGACAAAAAGAAAAAATTATAAAAGACTCTCATATGTATGTATAGTAATATATAACAATAAATAAATAATATTTTAATAACTATAATAAAAATAAATGCTAAATAACATATACTTTTGCTTTTTGTTTTTAAGATTAGATATTGACAAGAGATAAGGTATTTCAATAATATATAATTGGATGCAAACCTCACCTTACAATTCAATTTTGTTAGGTTGAGTTAGACTCTTAAGATGGTATAAGGGTTATCGGACCATCCTTAAATATATAGTTCCATACACGAGTTGAACAGTTTCATCATGGACACGTTCTTCTTGTAACTCTATGACTCTTGCACCTCATAATTTTCAAAATACTCTTTCCATATTGTAAATCTGAAATACGGTTTCTTTTTGTTCGGAATATAATTTTTTTTTATATTCTGGATTATACAATCTGAAATACAAACATTATATTCCGAATTGTATAATCTAAAATATATTTTTCTATTCCAAATTATATAATCTGAAATATTTTTTATTCAGGATTTCACAATCCAATATATAACTTTTTTTTATTCTGGATTATATAATCCGAAATATATATATTTTTATTTTAAATCATATAATCCGGAGTACAATTTTTTTTTCTTTTGAGATTGTATAATCTAAAATATAAAAAATTTACGAGTGTAATTTGTTTATTAAGGATATAATGTCTATTCGTTGTGCCTATGGCGCTAGATATAGTTTTTAATCATATTTTGTTATACTGTTGTTTTCTTTAAACTCTATCTTATGTATGCTGGTTATTCCATTTTCTTTATCCAACCTTTCTGTTTTAATATATTATATAATAATAATATAAGTTTGTGCATTTACTTTTTCTTATAATAAAAAAATGTGAAATAAAAAATTTAATTATGATGACAATTATTAAAATGAAAAATAGTTATTAAATTTATATCAAAATTATAAAAAAGGTATGTATAAAAAGATTATATTTTATTATTTTTATATAATATTATAATTGTATGATTGTAACTTTTCATCATAGTAACTACTATTTTTTATGCTTAGTTTTTTTTTTTTTTTTTTTATAATTTATTTTAATTAAATTGAAAAATTTTTGTTATAAAAAAAAAAATTTTAAAAAAATTTTATTTGTATGTATATAAATATAATA
>Ga0099825_1008824_pt1 | contig 11734 bp, 5 predicted proteins | sample SiratroredBW_FD_76838 | JGI IMG/M metagenome (GOLD analysis project Ga0099825, IMG submission 76838) | Root nodule microbial communities of legume samples collected from California, USA - Siratro red BW | ecosystem: Host-associated > Plants > Roots > Nodule | place: USA: California | collected...
ATATATATATATATATATATATATATATATATATATATATATATATGGAATGGAAAGTAAGCGTGACAAAATAAAAATATGATAGAAACAAAAATTTAAAGATAAAAAAAAAATAGAAAGGACTTCTCCAAATATTGAAGAAATAAGATCCTAAAATAAACATGCCTATCTTTTAAGATAAATATCAATGAATAAACGTCACTTAACTCCTAAATTATATCATATACAATTATTTATAAATTTGTGATATATATATATATATATATATATATATATATATATATATATATATCTTAAAATCTAATTTTTTAAAATGAAGCAAAACTCTTGCAGCTTTGTTGCATACTATATAGTATCTTCACAATTTTGGAAAAGATAATAGTAAAAAGTATATCATTACTAAGATAAGAAGTTTAACAATTTTTCTCTTTTATATTTTGTCATCTTAAAACGACTGTAGTTTTAATCTTTTAAAAAAATATCTAATTCATATATCTTATAATCGAAGTATTAACTATTTTTTTCAAATAATATTTACTTTTTGCAGCAAATAAAAAATATTATTGTAAAAGTTATATTAATGTAGTAAATTTTCATTAAATAGTATATTTATTGTTTGATACTTATTTATATAAAGATAACAAATGTCCACTACATATTATATAAGGTATTTAGAAAAATAATTAAAAGTAGGAATGTAAAAACCGGACGATCAAATCTCTAAAACATATAAAGGTTTAAAAGATGTTGTTATCTCTCAATCCAAATTTTAAATAAATTATGAAGTTTTAGCTTAATCTAACCTTATATCGAACTAACGTACTATTTTGGTATGCCTTAAAAAATATATTTCTTCTTAAAGTTAAAGTCACATTAATTAAACTAATTTTATCTTTCTAGATTAAGTGATTTCGTTCATAAATTGTAACATATGCATGTATTTTAATTATTATTTTTAATGAGTGGGATTAGAATTGCCTAATTTTAATTTAAGAATATTTTTAGTAGCATATGTGGTTCACCTATTCTGGTAACTCTATATTTTGTACTTATAAAATCTCTTTGTATTAGGTCATAAATTTAAAACTTGAGTTTTATAAGCTCAAATATGTTAATATAATAATAAATTTAAGATATAATATCTTAAATAAAATTATTGGTTACGGCCATAAAAAAATATTTAAAAAAAAGATATTTTGTTTCATATAAATATTCTAAAATAATAAATGTTTTTAGATTAAAGTTTAAATAATGTCATTAAATGAAATTTTATAAAACTTTAAAAATAATGTGAGAAACTAAAAAATAAAAATAAAAAATTAAGACTTCAAGTTATAACCATATCACTAATTCAATTTTACCTTCTTGGTCATTGTAAGTGAGTTACTAATTCAACTTACAATCATATTTTGGACTAACTTATATGGGTAAACCCAGATAGTTCCAATTGTACTTGTGTTAATGTCTTGATTCAGTGCGCAAAGTTCGTTTCTTATGCAGTGTTCAACTCTTCTGACACTGCTAATATCCGACCTTTATCTCTAAGAGCTTTCTTCCTTAAGCTGTATCTTTAAAGGCAAACTAGAAATAACAGTTTAAAGCGATGTGATTAGCATCTTTCCATGAAAGCTATTCATGTGCTATTTTCTAAACGGCCCCGTTATAATACTGCTATATATAATTTGCTATTCAGATTGTATAACTAGCTTTTCTCTCCATGTTGACGCATGCAAGTTCCTTTATGATCTAAACCTAGAAGTTGGAAGTTGAATGCTTAAAAAACGAAAAGAAAGAGTAGATTCATTCTTGGTGCCCAATTTAACAGCTATATAATTTACACCCATTACTTATGAGCTTCTACAAAACAATGCTACCTGACTAACAGAAGCCATATTTAGTCTCTCTGGATTAAAGAAAACAAGTGGAATAGAAGGCATGAAAATTAGAGGGGAGTGTGGTAGGGTCTAGGGTTGTATATATAGCCCAAGATAGAGGTGCCAAGTAGCACATGTGATCGCGCCCATAAAGAGACTATATATAGCAAAAGCATAGATTGATTAAGCAAATTAAAAAGAAACAGCACCTCCGCAACCACCCCTTTAATGAAACTCACAAGTACTGTTTATGTATTCTGGCACGGTTCTCTTCCCACCACAGTCTAGCATACATCTCCCCAAACTTTTCTCGACTGCAACAAACAACAAAACAAATTAATTTCATACACTTCTACACCAGAAATTAATTACCAACTGCTCATAGAGCTTTAGATCAAATATAAATTTTACTAAAAAAGCTTTAAGCAAACCTGAATCATCAAAAATGAAAGTTGTAGATCCAAAGACATATATAAAACTTGTGTGAAGCTAGCATACCTGAACCTTACTCGTCTGAGCTCCCTTTTGCCACCTGGGAGAGCTCTGATGGTAATGTAAACACCAGGTTCATCCTGCTCAACCCATTCAGCGTCCAGGTCACTGGCATTACTGATTGATAGATCGCCAGAGCGATCAGCTTCTATAGATGAGCTACTTCTAATAGAAGCATCAGCATCCATTGATGAGATATCTGTCTTGGCAGCAGCACTAATGGTGGACACCTTCGGGGTTGAGTTCACACCACTTGGATCAGAGTAATGCCGGGATTGCATTGACTGATGATCAAACGAATCAGAGGATGAGTACCCAATTGCCACCCCTCCTCCTCCTCCTCCTCCTGCACGGAATAAATTACAAGGTGGCCTTTCCCTGCTCAGTGGAGGTGTCACAGGGATCTCTTCTATTGATTCACGCTTCGAACTCTGCGTTCAACCCACACACCAAAACAAATCAAGAACACTAAAAATGTGGTAAAAACTTTCGCCTTGGTAAACTGTGAAAAAATGGGGACAAGGATGACAAAAGCATGACATACAGTACGTCATACAGTACAACAATTCACCAAAATAAACAAGCATGACATATGATACAAGATAGAAAACTACTTTTAGACACTCCCACAATTACAACGCCCTCTTGCATCCCTCAGTTTTTCTACTCATTTTCTTTATTACATAATTTCACTCATCTACAGTGTTTTTTTTTTCTCTCTCATTTGATCCACAGTATACTTTTTGTCTCTTCTCTCACTACTTACTTGATGTATACTCTCACTACTGTTTTTTTCTCAACAACTTTATATTCTCATTTCAAAATTAGACGTACCGGACATTTTATATTTACAACTTATTTTACATTTTTCTTTCTTTTATTCTTATATCTCTCCTTGTGGAAAAAATGAATAGGAATAATAGATATACTTAGTTTTATGACTTAAAATTATTTTGGATATTTAAAGGAATATTTTCATCTTTAAATATAATCTTTTCAAGTGGAGAAACTATTAATAGGCCTCGACAAAAGCGAGCATTGCTATTTGCACCAGTGCCACCGCACGTCTGTACATTCCAAATTACCAAACAAGTCACAGCGCATGATGAATAAATGTATACCTACAGTGCGGTCTACGGATATGAGCAGTAATGATTCTGAGTTGTAACCCAAGTGATTCAAGTTATTGCACATGCAAATCGTCAGAAATTGAAATTGTACTGAAACTCTTAATGCTTTGTTTGGGTATAAATTATAAAAGAAAACTGCCAAAAATAATCAATTGGATGGTCAAGTAACATGATGCTGACAATTACAATACGGTGCACAATATGTGTAGGAGCTCAATAAATTCAAACGTTACCTCGTCTTCAGACCTTGGTGGAGTTGGAAGAGGGAAAGCTTGGCGGTTAAGCCTTTGAACATTATAAAGTTCCATGACCTTGTCGTAGTTCTCTGCCCACCATCTTTGAGCTTGCCATTTGTTAAATATATCGCGACTAAACAAAATAAACCATAATTCAGTTCACCACCCAGTTGTTAAGGCATCGTATCGTATGAACTATAACTGAGAATGGAGCATTACGACACTTAGCATCAGAATTTTGAAAATTAACAATGCAATCTTATTAAACTAAAAAAATAATGAAAAAATATTGAGAGTTGAACCATTCTTATTTTCTCTTGCTTTGTCTTTATTTGGCACCTCCGTTGTCATTTTTTTCGTTTTTTTTTTTTTTTTTTTTTTTTTTTCTTTTTTTTTTTTTGTAATCTTATTAATCTTTTTTTTCATTTTTTTTTTTTTTTGTATATGTTACACATAATATGATTATGCTTTGTTCCATGTGCATCAATGCATGGAGTGCCCCTTGAGACTATGCTCGAAACATCCAAATAGTCGCAATTTGCTGCTATATATTATGCTTTTGTTATTTTGTTGACCAGATTTTTAATTGACAGTGGTGTATTACACTGTTCTCAATTATTTTAGGTTACTCGAGTAGATGCTTTTTGACAAAGAATTCTCTGATGAATAATTAAAAGCAAACCCGATCATTCCGTGAGGAAAAATAAAGTTGTTCTAAGGCCAAGATTGACCTTACAAGTTGTCTAAGCAATCGAAAGCAGGTGGGTCCAAACTTTAGTCTCAACTACATCACTAATCGCACCAAACAAAGAAATGATTTAAATGTTTTAGTAGGTTTAAATATTAACTAAAGACCTAAGTATGTTCTTAAATTTGTTAGCTAAAATTCGTGGGTTAAAAAAAGAAAGAGAACGTTATTCATACATTGACCCACCCACCAGCACCCCTATGACCTATTGGTTGAGATTGCACCTCTAGTCACCAAGTTGGACGTAAGATTACACCGATACTATTTGATGCTTTTATTTCACGATGAGAAAAAAGACAAAAATAGGAAGTTTGGCAAAAATAGGACAACACTATAAGCTATGCTATCTATCTAGTATCTACAACTTTACTAGGTCCCCACCTAGCAGATGTTCACATTTTGTCTTGTATATAGTTATGGTGTGAAAGAAGATATGGGAGCATTACCCAGCAAATTGTAGATCATAGGACAAAAACTGTTATAGGAGAGATAAGACAATCAAGCATGAAGAATATATATATTGTTTATGAAAAAATATATTTATTATTTGAATATAAAAAATTTGGCATCATATACGACATTTTATATTCTATCTTTCAGTTTTATTCCTTTTATATTCATATCTTAAAAATAGACACTAAAATTTAAAAATATTTTTACCTTTTTATCCTTGTCAATTTCCTAAAAATTATGGGTAAGAGGTCCCTCCGACCAAACGACAAGACCCAGTTTTAAAGGTTCCCAAGACAATTAACACTGACCCACATCCACTCTCAAGCCACAATAAGTTTTACTTTTGGACCCACTTTAAGGATTGCTTTTGGCAAAGGCGTGAAATAACAGGGGAAGATGGACCCACCAAATATACAGAGAACGATTCATTCAATTTAATCACTTATGCCGTTGAAAAAACCGGAGATTTAGATGCTACTACGCACTAATCACATATGGAAGAGATGAGTGAGCATAATCAATAATAATGATCAGAAATAAAGGGGTCAAACTGGTTACATGTTCCAATCCAAGTTTCACGTCTAACAAAAACAAAATAGACAAAGGGTTTGATTGTCGGTCCCTAGATATAAAATTTGGATTGCTTTCGGGAAATAAATACTCTTAAATGTTTTTGGAGGATCATCAAGAACCTCATGCAAAATCATGCATCAGACGACTTTATACTTCATATAGTCTAACACTCAATTTGTAAATATCGATCATTGCCCGATATACAAATGTTTTATATATTAATAAATTCAGTATCATAAATAATTTTTTAATTTTGAACCACTGTATCACGACCAACTGACCCTAATCGGTAGAAATTTTTTTTTGAAAGAAATACTAGCAAACTTTTCTTTTTTTGGTTGAAAAGTGTGAACGTTTGACAGTAAAAGACAGAAACAGGACAAGTTTGAGGCCACGCGGATAGATCACACCCGCTTCATCATCAAGACGAACCATATTATAATGAGGATGTGAAGACCTAAGAAAACAAAACTCTCTTCTTTACCCAAATTTTCTAGAGATCAGAACATAAATTTGCTTCTGTCAGCATTAACAACTTTGACTGCCCAACAGACATAATTTTAAGTTTAGGTAAAATATATATAGTACATTTTAAAAGAAAATACTTAAAATTACTAAAATTTATTGAGGAGGATTATCTTATAATATTCTATTTTCTGTGCAAACTATTTTTTTATTTAAAATACTTGCTATCTATTTGTTCAATGTTATTGCAGCATGCATAAATTTAAGAAACTAAATTCAGTCTATTTTGTTGAAAAAATAAAATTTATTTAGATCATTATTACATCCACCTTCAAATAAAAACTGATAATCAGTTGCATATTATTAGTAAAAAATCACATGCAATTTCTTAAAAAAAAAATCATAAAACTGACACTACATTATATTTGACCAACCTGAAACGGGTGTTCAAAATAAAATAAACTAACCTCTTAAAAACAAGCTTACTTCTAAAGTGAATAAAAGAACCCTTAATTTAACTTAAGATTAGGTACACTTTTTTAACTTTGATTTCACTTCAAAATTGAAGTGAGTTTAGATACTTTTTTCAATTTCATTAAACAATTATTTAAAAGGTAAAATAAAATAAAACCAACCACCATGTATACACATCCCTATTAATTTTCATTTTTGCTATAAACAAAACAACACAAAGAAACCGAAGGCACTAATCCCAAAAACCCATACATAACAGCTGGAGTATATAAAAACAAAGCAATGTAAAAAAAAAAAAAAAGGTTATGAATCACTGGTATCATAATCGGACTGACCAGTTAAATCACTCTGATCAGAACGGTAATATAATTGGTGTGAGATGATCGTTGGGTTGAAATTATTACATAACTGCTCTGATCTAACGCAACTTGCCAATTTGTTTGAGCGAATAGATGACCTATAGTCCATTCAATGTGTCTGAATAAACCAAACACCCCCTCAATTTCTAAGTGCATTCTAATACTAGGTCTGTTAAAGAAAGAACTCTTCAAATTAAAAAACATAAACAATATTCTTAACAGTTCCAAAGAACTATGTCATTAAAAGAAACTTACCATTATTGTTAAATTTTAATATTGTAGGACTCCAAGGCGAATTAAGGAACACTGCCTGATTACATCATTAGAAATATTCTAAACGTAAAAACTTTAGGTGTTTTAAAGATAAAAATGTGTGTTGTTTTTTCATTTTGGTATTTGTTAAACTTGGTAAGTGTACTTTCAAATCTATAAATCTACTCTCTTGTTACAGATCAACGTAAAAATGCAAACATGAAATTAACACAAAAAATAAATCAACACTTTCTTATGTTTCAAATATAATATAAACGTTCAATAATTTTTAACAAAATATATATTAATTGGATTAAATCAAAGCATTAATTAACATTGTTATGCCTGCGATAGTGATTAGGGAAATGGACAGTCGCCGGTATAACGAACACTTCACTCTCGGTCCAAACTCTAAACGGCATCCAAATCAACAAAACGACACAGAGTGAGAGCGAAAGTGTGAGAGAGATGAGTGTTGCGTACCTGAACCGAATCCGTTTGAGATGGTTCCCGCCACGCGGAAGCGACACGAACGTGATCAAAACGCCGGGCTCCACCTGCGCCACCCACTCCTTCGGCTCCCCCTCCTCCTCCAGCACCACCACCGTTCTCCTCCCGCTGGAGCTCGGCGTCCCCTCGCCGCTCGATATCCCCTTCAGCCGCGCCTCCATCTCCTTCCCCCACCGCCGCCGCGACGACTCCGAATCGGACTCGCCGCCGCGACTCAGTCGACTCTGCGACGGCGCGCAGGGACCGCACTGCTTGTACGAGCCCGAGGCCTTGAGCGCCATCTCCTTGAGCTGACACGTCAGCGATTTGGCGCCGCGCGAACTCGGATCGTCGCTCTCCGAGTCGAGTTTCTTGGGACGTGCTATGCACGTGAGCATTTTTTTCTTTTGGAGTGTGGAATTGGATGAGTTACGTTCTTCCGCTACCGTTATGTCAGAGATTCTCCGAACGCAACAACACCGAAAGAAGAAAAGGTTTAGGGTGTGTTTGGATTGTGCAAATAGATTAGTGAGAGATGGTATGAAGGGGAAGAGAAATTCCGCGTTGGTGTTTGTTTGAGTTGCTTTTTGGTGTTTGGTTTTGTAACTTTAATTGACGAGTTTCGTACGTGGAGTGAGAGAGAAGAGAGAAGAGGAATCTGCTTTTTTGTTCGGACCTGGGATTCCGACACACTCTCTCCTTCCTTTTGTTTTATAACATCAAATTTAGTTTTTGTTTGGCTTTCATAAACTACAACCTTGGTCGTGATGCAAATTCAGTCCAAACCTTTTTGTGATACCCAAAACCATTCTCTTCCTCCATGCTACTCATATTTTCATTAGGGTTCTATCCTCAATTAATATTAAGATGATATTCCTATTCTAGTAAGATTTCCTCATAGATTGTGTTTAGCAAGACATAAACATGTTAATATTAAGAAATAAAGTCCATGTTAATGTTATAGTTAACTAGTAAAATCTTATAAGGGGTTTAATATTTTTATTCATTTTTTAAAAATTGTATATTTTATTTAAATAAGTTCATCTGATTAGTATTAGTCAAATTTACTTTTTAGAAATTAAAATTTTTGTTTCTTAACTTAAACTATTCTTATATTACTTTTTTTTAATTTTTGTTGTGTAATCTTCGTATAACATTATATAATAAAACATTTTTGTTACTTGAACATACATGTTAAAAAAAATAATTTAAATTATATAAAAATTAAAAAATATTTCGACAAATACTGAAAAAGATTACAATATTATATGTGTACGTGAGATTAAAATTGGTAAGTACAGGTTAAACAAAATGAAGGATAGTAAGACAATACATTAAAATAGAAGAAAAGTGATAGAAAAATAAATAAATTAATTACAGGATATAACCTACCAAGAGTAGCTTACACTTTGTAAATTATAATTTTTTAAATAAATTACTTTTGAAACATTTACTAAATACTTTTAGATTTATCTACATAGTTTATAAGCTACTAAAATAGTATTAACTTATTAACCATGTTAATGAGGAAGAGCCATTAAAATATTTTATTCAATTAAAATATTAATTCTCGCTTTTAGTGGGTTGTTAGGTTTGTCTTTTACTTTACATTAGAATCTGCTCTTTGTGTAAGGGGCTAAAGACATTTTAATAAAAGTAAGTAAATTAGATTAATATAAATACATATCTTAATAGTTGAAAATTGATGTTATCAGTTTATAAATGAAACTGGAAGTTAACAACATGAGTGTAATATTTTTATCTGCTACATCTAAGTTTTGAATTAGATTTGTTCTAGCCCATGTTTGAGACAAAAGGAGACATGGATGAAAACAAAAAGAGACACTCCAAAATGACCAAAAACATATTCCAAACATTGACAAAAGAAAACACAATGAAAAATAGTCTCTAACTATGTTATTGGCCAAAGAAAATGATAAAATGAAAACAGAAATTTTCACATATAGATTAGTAGCATGAGATGACATCAATATTTATATTTTTTACACTGTATTTTTCTTAAAATAATCTTATTTTAGATAACATCAAATATTAAATATAGACAATTTTCTCAATAGTTTTGGATTTTAGTTCTCCACAATATTGGAGATTGGTTCTTTCCACAGATGCATCATGTTGATGTGATATTTTTTATACTTCAGTGACTGCAAGAAAACTGGTTATATTATATACAGGTGATAGGATTATTTATTTACAAATTACTCATTCACTTCAATATTTGTGTAATTTATAAATCTTGTATAGCTAATTTAGTTTCAAATATTTAAGAAGTAGTTGGTGAACATTTATTCCTTTTATTATTACATAAAAAAGTTTTTTTTTCAAAAAAGGTTTAAAGAAAATCACTGAATGTCTTATTGCTTAATATATTTCCATGACAATAAGATACTAATTCAATCTCTATATAATTACAGAGGAAACATAAAATAAATTAATTGTATGATGGAAATTTTAAGAGAAAAAAAATCGCGAAAAAGTATTTTGTTTGCATAAAGCACTTTGAATAGAAATCATGCAAACATCAAGGATAAGAAAAAAAAAATAAGAAAAAAATATAAAAGTTTTTTATATAACTAGAGCTACATCTATGTCTTTTAACTTAACGCATTCTACTGTGTAATTTTAAAACAAAATATTAGCTGTATGATTGAATTTTATAATTTTTGTTCTGAGTTGTTTGGAAAACATAAGTGTGTTAGATTCATTATTTTTTCTGTACTTTTTTTTTTTTGGAAGTGGTTGTTTAGAATATAACTCAATGCATGTAAATTTTATGCTAGTTGCTTCAAATTAATCAACATTTAATTCTCTTTTAAGATAATTTTAAAATGTTTACTATAAGTATGTCACTTAGGATGTTTTATTTTATTTTATTTTTCTTTTAAGACAAAATTGTGATTATTCTTTAATCATTTATATCTTTCCTAACTATTTCATATCTTCTATTATTGATTGAAGGCAAAGATAATTATCTTATAAGAGGATATGTTACAAGTTATTTTTATATGTCATAACTTATCTAAGTGAAAAATTTACAAATATTGTTATAAATATTTAAAATCTATTAGACGGTTTAGTATTTATATAAAAAAAATAAAAGTAAAAATCACATAGTGTGATTGCATGTTGATACCATGTTAACTCATGTATTTTGCATGGTGTATCTATTTATACAAGATTCTTGAAAGTAATAATTAATTGTGTGTAAATTCTTTATCTTGTATTAGTGTTGTTTAGATATAAACAAAATTTCATAAAATGATTTTGATAATAATGAATAACGGTATTTTTTTTTGTATGTTTAAAATTTTACCTAGTGTGAAATAAATGTAAATTTTTTTAGACTAAGGATATGGAATGAAGTCTACTTAAAGCATAAGACAAATTTTATCAAAGTCTAAGATGCGATATAAAACTCTATATAATGTCTGGTTAAAAAAACTAAACAGAGCATGCACCACAAGTAATATGTATATAGAAAATAAGTGAAGTCTAAAAGACATGACATGTATAAAGAGAATAGATATGGTCTACATGAAGTCATAAAACAATAAGACTACTTAGGAGAATAGACAAAGTACAACCTTATCAAGACAATACACAAGATGAAAAGAATAAACAAAGTTTTACATGTGGACATCATCAAGACGTGTTGGTTAAATGCAAAAATCATGTAAGAGTCACAAGTTGATTATAAGACATCCCAAAGTTAGTTCTAACACAAATAACCAACCATTTATTATTATATGCTCAGTTTAGTACAATTAAAATAACAAAGAAAATTAAGATAAACATATATTCTTTGCATAATATTTTGAGTGCAACAGATTAATGGTCAATATAAAGTAAAACATATTATGAAAAAAATTTTAACACAAAAATAAGTGAAAACACTCAAGCTATAATCATTTTATTCAAGACATCACATCTGCTGTACATTCAAGAAAGTGTTTTATTTTGTAAAAACTTCACATGTCAAATTAGCTTTTAGAGTATAATTAGTTATTTATATATCTTTGAGAGTTTTTTTTTTTTTTTTTTTTAATTTTCAAAAAACTTGAACAATCAAAAATTACTTTATATATTTAAAAAAATTTGGCATTATATACTTTTATTTAATTAAAACAAAAAATTAAAATTAATAAAAAATTTAAAATGATTTTTTAAA
>Ga0099825_1008825_pt1 | contig 11732 bp, 4 predicted proteins | sample SiratroredBW_FD_76838 | JGI IMG/M metagenome (GOLD analysis project Ga0099825, IMG submission 76838) | Root nodule microbial communities of legume samples collected from California, USA - Siratro red BW | ecosystem: Host-associated > Plants > Roots > Nodule | place: USA: California | collected...
GACCCGAGATTAGGCAGTTGGGAAAGCGAGCTGGGAATGGAGCCGGAGAGGCTGTTAAAGGAAAGTTTGATCAACTCGAGGTTCTTGAGCTGGGCCAGAAAGTCAGGTATTGGGCCTGAGATACCAGTGTTGGTGATAAAGAGACTTTTTAGTTTGGTGAGTTTGGCGATGGTGGGCTGAATTGGGCCGACAAGGTTGGGGAGGTGGTGGAAGGTGAGGTACTCGAGGTAAGGGAGGTCACCCACAGAGGGTGGTATTTGGCCAAGAACGTCGGGGTCGGGAAAAGAGGATTGTAGAAAAACTTCGTAGATACGGTTGGTTTCGTCGTCACACTTGACACAGTACCAGTCGCAGCAATCCTCGTTAGGGTTCCAAGAGGCCAACAAATAAGGGTTGTTGAGTTCCTCCTTGAATTGGAGAAGCACCTTCTTGTCCTCTGGGTGACACCGCTCAGAGAATGCAACTGGGAATGGGGACAACAGAAGGACGCATAGTCCCAACAGCATTAAGATGCTTTGCATTTTGTATGTATGTGAAGGTAAAAGTTGAGTTGCAGAGGTACCTTCTCATTCCTCGCGTTTTAAAGAACAATGGGATGGGGATAATTCCCACGTTTCCCATGTAGTAGTGCTACGTGGCGAACCCTCGACAAAATCGTGCATGTGGGATGCTTGCCTACCCACAAAAGCACTCATGATTTACAGTTTTTCCTATTTCAGTGCTGGCAGATGTAGACACCAAAAGAAGATAAAAATACAGTGTAAAAAAACAAATATCTCGCTTGCTGTATCTTACCCATCATCATTATCTCATTTCAGATTTGCTCAATAATTCATATTTTGGATAAGCTCTATAATATATTTAAATTCTTTATTTTAGAACAACATAAATGTTGTTATTAAAATTTTTATTTTTAAAGTTTGTGAATTCTTAGTTGAGACTTTTTCTTAAGTTTTGACCTCACCTTTATAAATTGGTTCCATGTTTGTGATTTGTTTTTTTTACTATTAAAGTTAATGACGACAGTGTCAGTCAGTATAAGAGATCATTCGTTATTTTACTTTTTTATTTAACTAAAGAAGTGTTTGTTACAGAGATTTATCGATTGATTTCTTCTCATCGGATTCATTTTATGGTTGATTTTAAGGAAAAGAATTTTCTTATCTATGTCGTTTATGCTGATGACATATTTGACTAAATGTTTATGGTTATATTTCTTAGTGTTAGTTAGAAGTCTAGTTGTCCTAAGCGAAATGGAGTATACAAGTCTTAAATTTACATATTCTTTTTCATCCGTAAATAAATATTAAGAAGATTAATTTAATTAATATTATTGGAAACTAAACTCCAGATCTTATAAGTACACATAAAATTTATAACTATTATATTAGATAAAACTCTTTTTAATAATAATAATAATATATTATTAAAAAAAGTTTTATCTAATATAATAGTTATAAATTTTATGTGTACTTATAAGATCTGGACTTTAGTTTTCAATAATATTAATTAAATTAATCTATTATTATTATTATTAGTACTTTCATAATAATTATTATTCTTGTTGTATTATAGTAATTATTTTTATTATTATTGTTATCTTAATAATTATTATTATTATTATTAAATTATTTAATCGATAGATCAAATTACAAGACGAATCAAAATCAATACTAATGAAGCCGAAGAGGTGTTCTTGGTGTCGCAGTTTGTAGAGTATATTTAAGAACAGTCCTATGAGATATATATGAGTTTTTAATACTTTATTGGATATTCAATATGTATTTTATATTCAAGTCATAGTTGTTATATTTGCTATTAAATATATTTAATCAAAAAGTTTTAAAAAACTTTGGTGGAGTGTGACTTTTATTTATTTTGTCAAGACTTTGGTTCAGTTCATATAATTTATAAAACTCTTAAAGGTCAATATAACTTAACTGTTTGCAGATTTATGCTACTATAAATTTTAGAGTAATTAATGTCTAAAGGGAGAGTAATAATTATGTTGATAAATTGGTTAATTTAGATGTTAAAAATATTGTTAAGTTTGTTTGGTATTCAACTTTATCTAACCCTATTAAACTGGACTTTTTTCATAATAAATTTTCGCTCCTTTTGTTTCATTTAGAAAGTTTGTTCTTTTCTACATAAATTTGATATAGCTTTTCATGCATTTTGTTATTTTTTTCTTTAATAATATTTTTTTCATGTGATAAGAGATGATTGATTAGTTTTGTAGTGTCAATGTACAAAACCTCTTAAAATTCTATTTTTACTAGTGTGATATTTTTACTAGTGTGATTAGTTGTCCACATATAATGAATAAAAGGAAATGAAATATAAAGGGTTAAAGTAGGATTGAAACACCATGTGGGTTCATTAATTAAAAATTGTCAAAAAGATGTTATTGAGTTCAATAATTGAAGATCATTGAAAGTGAAAGGCATCGACCAAAAGTAGTTTTTTAAAGTAAAAGTTATTTGTAGGAACTCTATTGAGAGAGAAGTTATTATGTTTTTAATATGAAGATGTAGAACTTGAAGTTATCATGTGGAAAATAACTATAATATTATAATAGTTGGATTTGAATCCATAGTCCATATATAAGATTTACTAGATAGAAATAAAGGTGATCAAACAGATACTTTATTAAGAAAATATAAAGTTTTTTTTTTTCAAATGAACGTAAAGTGTTTTATTAACCTTTGTTGTTTTTAAAAATATAAACATTTTCAAATAGATGGCGATAATTCACACGTTTCCGACGTAGAGTTAAAACACTCGTCAAAATCATCCATGTGGGGTGCTTCCTATTTGATTATAAAAATAACACTCGTTATTTACGGCTTTTTCCTATTTGTTGTAGACACCAGAGAAAGATAAAAATTCAGTCAGGTTAAAAATCCTTATTTCACTTGTAATAGCTTATCCATCATCATTTTTTCAATATTTTAAAAGGTACTGCCTAATCTCATTTTCCAATTTGCTCAATAATTCATTTTTTAAATAAGCACTAATATATTTAAATTCTTTAATTTAAAACAACATAAACGTTGCTATAAAAATTCGTATTTTTAAAGTTTTTGACATTATTAGTTGAGGTTTTTGCTACAACAGATGTATATTTTGGTTTTTACCATACTTTTATAAATTGCATCTATGTTATATTATAATTCCATTTTAATTGTATATAAATTCGATTTTAATTGTATATAAGTGATGTTATATTATGTACAAGTGATGTTATAATTGGTTATTTTAATTAAAGAAAGGGTTACGTATTTTTTTTATTTATAGATAAATATTATGAATATTTGTTTTATTAATATTATTAGAATTAAATCCAGACTGTATATATAAAATTTATAATTATTACATTAAATTAATTTTTTATCATGATTATTATTATTATTATTACTATAGCTATTATTATTATTATTATTATTCTCACAATAATTATTATTTTTATTGTTATTATAGTAATTAATTTACTAGATGGATCAAATTACTGACAAATTAAAATTAATACTAATAGAATTATAAGAAGTGCTTTTGGTTTTGCAGTTTATGGATGTATTTTTAGGGATAATAATGGAATATGTAGGTGATTTTTGTGCTTTTTTAGGTATTCAAAACATGTATTTTAGGTTAAAGTCATATATATTGTTTTTATCATTGAATATGCTCAATTAAAAGGTTGTGACTCTTTTTTAATTTATTAAGCTCTCATATCATTTTTAAAGGAAGATGACTTAAATATTTGCATATTTGTGTCACTATAAATTTTAAAATGACTTATGTCTTTAGGGAGGATAATAGTTACAATGGTTGATTGGCTAATTTAAGTGTGCATAATAGGATTGAGCTTAGGTGGTATTGTACTTTACTATACTTTACTGGATTAGGCCGGACTTTTTCATAAAAGATTTTGACTCTCTTTGTTTTATTTTGTTTGTAAAAATTCTTTCTTTTCTGCATAGATTTGATGTGACTCTCGTTGGTTTTATTATTTTTTTTTTCTTAATAATACTTTTTTATATATGATACATGATTGGTTAATTTTAAAATATTAATTTAATTGAGATGTCAAAATCCATAATGTCTAACATAAATCTTTTATAAAAAATAATTAATATTATTTCAATTTTAATATTTATATGATCTTATTATTTATGGTATAAAATTTTCAATATTTATATTATTACGAGAGTCAAATAACTTTAAGACTATTTTAATATTTGATTTTTCTACAAGGGAGTAGAATAAATAATGAATATTTTGTTAGAATTAACAACCCTAATATACTATCACTAGTTTCGTTTATAAGAACTTTATGAGTTATAGATATAGTCCAAACTCAACTATAGAAATTACCAAACTTATTAAGGAATATAAAAGAACTACGTAACATAAATATATTAAAAAACTAATCCTTTACAAGATCCAATATTATATGTTTTGAAATCTAAAAAGGTACAAAAGCAATATTAAACATTTAGAATAAGGATTAGAAGAATTAAGCCATTTTTTTACTTAGGTAATAATCAATAAATATTTTGATTTGTATCATAAACTAAATTTTTTGAGATAATAAGAACTCTGATATTCTTACTTTTAAAGGTTCAAGCACTAAGAATGTGTATATACATTGGTTAGCCTTGGTCTTAGTAGTAAAATTTAAAGTTTAAAGAATCCGTTGCAAGAGGTAGTCCATAGTATAAAAACTAAAAAAAAAATTAAGATACCAAGTTATTTTTAGAACTTTAAGTGATTTATGATTAACAAACAAATATAAACATATAGTAGTTAGAATCTCAAAATAAGAAACTTCAACTTATAATTTAAACGATAATAATATATAAAAAAATTGAAAATTACAGAAATAGAAAACTTTTTGCATAATTCGTCAATATCCATAGTTAAGAAATGTGAAATACATAAACACTATAAGTTTTGATCTTCCAATCAAGATGAAATACATATATTAAGTATCTTAGAACAATTTCTTTTAGCTCCACACATAAAAAATAATATAATTTAATTTAAAATTAATTCAAGTTAGTGCGAAAACTTAATTACCGATTAGAAATAAATAATCTAATATTAATGATATTATTGTTATTATTATTAATAATAAAAAATATTTGTATAAATTTTTTACTTTAATAATAAAATATTTTAATATTATTTTTATCATTTCTATTATAAAACTATTTTATATGTCTTTATATTCATCAAATTGTATTTAGTTTCTTTAAGTTATTTATTATTCATCTTGTATCTTTTTGCAACTAATCCTATTTTATTTATTTTTTAAAGAATTGATTTTTTTTCAAAACATGGTTAATGGTTTCTTCTTTCCGCAAATTTATCATTTATGGTTTATGATTTTTAGTTTAGTTTAACTTTATTATCATTTACTTAAAGAGTTATTTTAAAAGAAAATAGCAAATTAATTTTCTAATATCACATCTAAAAAACATTAATGATGGGAAGTTGTATTTCGTTACAAAAGTGATGAATGAAATTTTTATTATTATATTTATAAGACATCAAACATGTGTTAAGATGAAATGAATTCGTTGGAAACGTGAAACATTAAAGATTAAAAAGATATGCAAGAAAAAATAGAGAAGTAAAGCAAAGAAGTCTATCGTTACACGTATTGAGTAAATTATTTTATTCAAAATTCTTAAAAAAGTTACGCTTGTTGTGTGGATAACCCACAAGTGTCCTACCCTACTCTTCATGAAAAACTAAAAGAAAAACGTGAGCAAATCATTATAAACATTGTATTAGTATATTTCCTTATTCCGAACTTGAAAGGGATCGATCATTTTTCTTTTTATTTCCTAAAAAGTATTGTGGAGTCTGATTTTTTCAACTCAGTTTTATAATTCAATTTTAAATAAGAACAATAATATATTTAAATTCTTTAATTTTAAACAATAATCAATGTCACTTCAGTTCTATAATGACTCCAGTTTAATATTATTATCCACGTCTTAAGAACAATCATGAATATTTTAATTTTTAAATTAATTTTACCGAAATAACCCATTTTATTTTATAACTATATTAATTTGAATGAGAAAGAGAAAATAATTAATTTGATGACATATTAAGGAGAAAACAAATTCATGTTTCATTCGAAAGTTATATAAGCTTTGTCTAGTTTCATTTAAAGAAATGAATATTTCATGCAAAAGTTCTATAAGTTTTGTTTTAGTTCTATTTATGAAATTAATATTTCATGCAAAAGTTCTATAAGTTTTGTTTTAGCTTTATTTAAGGTAAATTTTAACAAAAAGAATTCAATATTTTCCTTTAAGTTTCTATAGTTCTGACGAGTCAACATTAAATTTTGAATCATTAACTAATCAATCATATTTCATGGCACTGGAAATAATCTTTTATATGAGATTTCTTATTTTTCTATTAAATTATCAATTATAACTTTACATACATAGTTACTTGATACCCACAGAAAGGTGCATTATAACTAGAACAAAGAAAAAAATTAATCAATGAATTTATAACTAGAACAATACTGATAGAGAAAAAATTTATTTCTCTCAATATATTTGAAAATAGAATTAGATTACGTGATGAAACTAAAACAAAATATTTAACTAAAATAATAAAACAAAATATTTAACTAAAATAAAAAATCTTTTCCTAAACGGACCCTCGTAGACAATCAAAAATAGTTTTTCAACCTCAATACAAAATGAAAAAACTTAAAAGAAAAAATAATATTTTGATAAATAAAATTCAAAAAATCTTTCTTTATAATAAGATATCTAAAAAGAATAATGGAAATTATCAAAAATTAGAGGAAAATATAAAAACATTTGAAATTTGAGAGAAAATAATTTATTTGATTAGACCTCAGGGAGAAAAGTAATAATAATGTTTTATCGGAAAATTCTACAAACTTTGTTCTAGTTTCATTGAAAGAAAATTTTACAAAAAATCAAAGGTTTACGTTTTAAGAAAAAAACATGAAATAATTTAACTTGTTCTACCTAAAACGAAATTTTAATCGCTGTCTTACTTAATTTTTCAAGATAAAATTTTCCCTTTAAATTTTCATAAAATTTAGGTATTGTCTTTTTTAAATTTAGACTTTCTTAAAGAATCAAAGATTCAAAGAAAATGAAAACAATAAGCCATACATGCTAGATGTAACCAACACCCACAAACACTGTTATTGGGTGGTTTTCACCCAACAAAAATGAACATGGAAACTTATTTTCAGTCCTTAATTTCTTTGACTTTTCAGATTTAAAACAGCAATTAAATCATCAAAGTGCAATAGAAAAAAATTAAGTTGTATGCAGGATATTACACTAAATTTACACCAAGTTAAATTGTTTCTGTATATATATTAAACATAGTGTAATTTATGTGAAATAAATCTGCTCTACTGAATTGATTTGGTAAAATCATAATAACACCAAGAATTCGTTCAGCGTAATTGCTTCTGTACTCCCATCAATTACTTCCTACACCCCATCAATTTTTGAAAATAACAAAAATTTAGCACAATTGATTCCTAAAAATTTTGACCGAAGCATACATCAAAACAATATATGAATTTTTATTGGCCCATTTGTAATCAAGTTAAACTATTTCCATTTATAATTGGAAAACAGTATAAAAGGTTAGCAGCTGCATTATTTTATTCAAAACAGTATATTTTAGCACCAATTGTTTCCAAAATAAAACAATAACGTGAGAAAAATTCAACTGCAGTTAAAATAATAAAAACAGTTTTCTTAAAAAAAATTGAAATGTTTCTTTAAATAGTGTACTTGATTTCAAATAGTTATGTAATTAATTATTGACAAAAATTCTTGATAGAAACTTGAATGAATAAGAGATGCAGCTGCACAGTAACACTAAACACGTGAACAGTGCAAAATTAAGATGTTATTTTGATTTCAAGTGGCCGCTAAGGGTGGTTTAAAAAGTTCCGTAATATTAAGAGAACAATGCATATGTATTTAATTTGAATTCAATTTATTCCCGAAAAACAGCACACAAAAAATTAGCTACACTGACGAGAACAATTGCACAAAACAGCTGCAATTAATTTACCGTGCACAATATTTGAAAATGTGACAGTTTGAAATTGGTTTTAATTTATTTCCAAAACAGTTTAAAAGAACTTATGATTGCATAAAACATTATTTAACTATTTTAAGAAGCATATAAAAATTACGCTGATCCTTTTAAAAAAATATTTAAAAATGGATTTAAAATATTTACTGTATTTACATTTTTTTCATTTTCATCTTCTTTTAATTTAATTAAAATTTATTTAATAAAATAAATGTTAATATTATTTGAATCTACCCTTCATTTAGATAATAATATTCATGTTTAAATACATGTGAATATTATTGTATTGTAAGAGACATATAGATAATTAAATACAAATACATCTATATGCTTATTGTTATAAAAAAAATGTGTTAAATGATTAAATTAAGGATTTTTAGATCTTATAACACATTATTTAGACAGTCTAATGATCCAATAATATATATGGTGCACATTTAATATTGGTATGAGTTTTATTTATATTATCTTCAATTACAACAACTTATTAATAATGATTTAATTGTCTTTAATAGATCTATTTAATTATTTTGTCAAAAATGAAAAAAATAGTTTTATCAATAGTTTATGACTTATTATATTTTTATATTTTAAAAATAATGTTTAAAAATAAATTAGTGACTTAATGTATTCATAATATATTCAAAAATAGTATAAATATGTGATATGAAACAATTAGTCACGTTTGTTTCTAATTTATTATAAGTATGGTTTTATATGTAATTTAAAAAATAAATCATATTTGTAAAGTGTTATTTAAAATTATATAAATGCAATTGTAGCACTTGAATAAATGTGATTTGATCGTAAATGCAACACTTAAAAAGGTAACAGTGAAAAAAGTGTAGTCTAATTATTGGTAGAAAATTATGGCCTATTATATTAATAGGCAACAATTTTGAAAAAAAAAAAAAACTATAACCATAGAACAAAGCCTACAACAATATATTTCATCGTTAGAAAACTATGACCTAAAAGTTAAAACTATAATTTTTTAACTTTAGATCATACTTTATTAGTCGTTATCTAAAATGATAAATGGTGTAATGATGGTATAATTATTGTTACTTGCATTTGGGAACAAGTTGTTTATGAAGTTACCAACCATATCAAAGTGTTAAAATTAGTTAACTTGACACCAGTGTTCATATTATACTTCCATTTAATACTGCATTTTGTTAATAAAATATTATATATAAATAAAATAATAATATATATTAATGTTAAATAGTATAAAAAATGAATGATAATGTCAAAATATCAACACTCTTAATGTCAACTCATCATAAGAATTAAAAAAAATGCAAACTAATACAATTTCACTTGCTTTTTTATAACTCAAAACAATTTATTTTTTCTTTTTACAGAGACTTTTTATAATGTGTTTGGATTCACTTATTTTTGATAACTTGGAGGCGTGAAAATGAGGGACGATGACCTTGGGTGATCTCACCACAATGTGAAGAAAAACATAGAAAGCCAATTGTTACCAAATACAATTACACAATTACCCTCTTTTTCTTTTGTTAACTCTTTGCACTTCTTCTTCTTGAACTTTCTCGGTGAGGTGGGTAATGCGAAGACATATGGGGTGGTGGAAGGTAATTGCGCTATGGAGGTGAACTTCCGTAAAGTGGTTATATGAGCATAATTGATTAAGTGTAAAAGAAATAAGAAATTAGGAGTTCATTTAATTCATTATGTGACAAAAAAAATATTATAATCAATTGTGGATGAAATAATCAATTATGGTGTGTATATAATCAATTTCGACTTGAAAATATATAATCCATTTTTATAAGAAGTGCAAGTGAAACTAAAAGAACCAAAGAAAAGATATAGAGATAATTGAGAAATGAGAATGAGCGATCACCATGGTTAATAGATACAGAGTGACATAGAAGAGAGGCAAGGACAACCCATAAACACTAATCCTAAAGTCTCTCTCATTCCTCTCCAAGCCAAAACCATGTTTGGCCCGTTTGCTCCACTTGTTTCCAAGCCTGTATAATTTGAGATTGATACTTCCTTTTGGAATTCTAGTTACATTTAAGGATTTTAGAGTTTGAATTATGTTTAATTTTTAACTTCTAATACTTTTACTCAATTAAATATTTCATATCTAGATAAATTTAACTTGCATTTTTTTTCTTCAAACTTTATGACTCATTTATAAATTTAATTGATTAAATTGTTTCAAATGCTTTTCTACTATAAACTTAACAATGAAAACATTATATTTTAGTAAATAAAAAATTTAGGATTTGCATATCTATAAGAATATATTTATTTAGGAATTAAATTTATTTATGATTTCCTTTAATTTAAAATGTATTTATTTAGTATTTTTATTTATTTAGAAATTTGAAATGATATTTGTATACATTTAATTAATTATTATTATATGTTACATTATTGTAATGTAACTTTTTACTTTAATAATATTGTGTTTTTTTTAACAATGTTACAAAATTTAAAATTTTATTTACATTTTTAAAAATTATTTCTATTCCTACTTTTTAAAAATCCAATTTTAACAAATTTGCATGTGTAAATAATGTACGAACTTCTAAATTTTTTTTATTGAACTAACTTGATAAATAATATTAGGAATATTTTTCTAATACCATATAAGTAATATATATATATATATATATATATACACTAATCGCATTTCATTTCAAATTAATTTCAAGCATACCAGGAAAATTCTAATCTTACAATTTCATTAATAAAAAAAATTAATCAATCATATCTAACAGATTAATCATATTTTATTAGAAATTAAGAAAAAAATTTAATTACATATTTTTTTATTCATTTCAAAAAAAATATCATCACATCCAACAAATTAACCACATTTATTTTTATTTTTTTAATTAAAAAAATAAATTTATAATTTTATAATTTTATTAGTTAAAAAATTTAAAATATAAATCACACCTATTACTTTATGAAACTTTCATAAAAAATTTTATTATTGTTCTTTTTTTAATCCAAATAACATTATTTTTCACTCACTTTCATCTTAAATCCATATTTTTACTCTTATTCAAATTTATCTTTAAATTCTAACAAATTTAAATTAAAACAAAGGATTAAAGTGAAGAAGTCTATTGTCAAAATCAAAATGATGCCTAGCACTATATAATCAAAGGGAAGAATGTATATTGTCAAAATCAAAATGATGCTTACACTCTAGAATCTTTCTCACTTTTTTCACGCTTACACACTAGAATCATTGTCACGTTCTTCATTCACCGGTCATAGTAACCTAGTAACAGCAAAATCATTCCGAATATGTTTTTTCTTTCTATCTTTACACTTCCTTTATCTCTTTTCCGTGTTTTGAACCTCTAACCTTTTTATAAAACTATTGATAATAGCTACAATATCTTCTAGTTTTGAGACGAATAAAATTACTACGAGAAACATAGTTTTATTTCTCAATACTGAATACAATTGTGTCCTAAAAAAGTTCAAACAGAAACTTGAAATCAGTGTGAAAACAGAAAACTCTCTTTATTCAAACTGAAACGAATCCCTGGCATAACTTTTTCTTGCAGGAAGGAAGTAGAGAGCCACAGAACTTAGTGTGAAAA
>Ga0099825_1008826_pt1 | contig 11730 bp, 5 predicted proteins | sample SiratroredBW_FD_76838 | JGI IMG/M metagenome (GOLD analysis project Ga0099825, IMG submission 76838) | Root nodule microbial communities of legume samples collected from California, USA - Siratro red BW | ecosystem: Host-associated > Plants > Roots > Nodule | place: USA: California | collected...
CCCCCTCACTTCTACTTTTTTTTTTTTTTTCGTGTTTTTTTTTAAACCCCCCCCCCCCTTTTTTTTTTTTTTTTTTCCTTTTGTTTAAAAAAAATTTTTAAAAATTTTTTTTTTTTTTTGAAAAAAATTTATATTTATTTTATAATAAGATTTTACCCTTTTCACTAAAACTAAATTATATATATATATATATATTTTTTTTTTTTTTCTGTGAACATACAAATTTCTAATCTGTCAATATAGTGGATTAATGAAGGCTGTTTCCTATACAGAGTGAATTTTGTAAGTTTGTTCATAATAACCTTTAACTTAGATTTAGTTCAGTTATCAAACCCATAGATAAGGTTTGACATGGAGGGATTCCCTTTTCTGAACCTTAATGGTAGATATATATATATCTTGTATTGGTCTATATCTTTGTTCATGTAATATCTCTGAATGCTTTTCTTACACTCTGATTAAGTGCATGCTTTGTGGTTCAGGACCTCCTTTGCAGGAGATCTCCAGTCAATATCTTGGTCTTCTATGGCCTTGGGAGGAATATGTGGGAGTTTGTTAGGAGGATATGCATTATCCAATTTACGGATAGATGCTATTTTTCTTCTATTTTGTGTACTGCCATGCATACAGTTGTTATCATGCTGTTTTGTGGAGGAGAACTCAGTAAATAGCAAAGTTTCACTAGAAGATTCAATTGTAAGTGATTCAGACATGAATGGTAGTACTCTAGATGAAGGTAGTCCTTTAACCAAAAAGTCCCACAGCGGCACAAGAAGAAGAAAGAAGGGCAAAAAGAAGCCAAAAGGAAGATCAGTAAATAGCAGCAAATCAAAGACTTTGAACAAAGAAGACTCCCTGGCATTAAAGTGGTTCCATTCTTTGAAAGAAGCTATTTATGATTTGTGTCGTGCATTTAGACAGCCAATGATTTGGAGGTAACTAATGCAATATTTAAAGTTTTTGTCTGGTGTGAATATTTTAAATTCTGATAGCATATTTATAAATTATGAATGATTCCTTATTGAAGTCACATCCTATTTGAGTGTTTTATTTATCTATATAGTTTGAGTAAAGCTGCATCCTGAATCCTCTTACCTCTTTCTTAAAGATGGTACTTTGCCTATTAAACATGTTCATCCAAGTTCGTGCAAACATCTAACTACATAGACACGGAAGGTTACTAATATAAACTGCAGCCTATTGAAATGATTATCTCTATCTTTCACATGATAACCTTTAAATGTTTGAAAAAGGAGTACTAGAAACATATTCTCTAGCACACTTTTTCCTATTGACACTACAAATATAGAGATGTTACCATCAAATCATTATCTGCAATGGTTCAGAACAGCGAATGAATTAGTTTGGCTGAATGATTTGGTAAAAAACACTGAATATGATATCATTTTTTATCCTAAATCTCTAATATAAGGTACCCTGGATTATATACAGAAATGAATGGAAAGAGTCTAGGAAACAGAGAACCTAATAACTCTACAATATTTAATGAACCAACTAATCTGCACATGGCAACCTGAATTTTTTTCCTACACAAACTACTAATTAAACAGAAAACTAATAGAAACATGTGAGATATTTATGCTCTTCATTTTTATACTCTTCTGTATGTGTGTGTTTGTGTGTAAGGCCTTACCTATGAAGCTAATTCATTTCATGCATATGCTATAACATGGTCATTGGTTACTAATAATCTTTGTTGTATGTTGGTGAGGGCAGACCTATGTCTTGGTTTTTCCTTGCTCACATTACCGTACCAAATCTTTCAACTGTCATCTTCTACTATGAAACCGAGGTTTTAAAGTTAGAAGCATCTTTCCTTGGTACTGCACGGGTTGTTGGTTGGTTGGGACTTATGCTGGGAACCTTCATTTATAATCGTCACCTGAAGTATATGACCCTACGGAAAATCCTCATGTAAGAAACTAAGGATTATTTTACTTTTGGGGGATGGCTAATTTATGAATATTTAATATACTGATATTGTTTCGTCCTTATAACAGGTGTGCCCATATTGGGTTGGCCTTCTTGAATCTTCTCCAGATTGTGGTAGTTTCTAGGAAAAATATTGCCTTTGGCATTTCAGACAAGATTATGGTGCTTTTTGGCTCAGCTCTTGCTGATGGAATCAATCAATTCAAGTTAGTTGTTGCTTCTCTTTTTATTTAGTTAAAGATGTACATGGTTGTATATGTGAAAATTATGTCCAACAAAAATATAATAAGCTTGAAAAACATGTTATTTTATGCATGTAATTTGAATAGGTTGAATACCCTTTCAGATCCTTAGTAGTGTATGGAGCTTTCTGTTTAGTCCCTAAATGAGTGTTTTCTTGAAATTTTAAGAAGAACAAGAACATTAAGAAGATGAAGAAAGAAGAAAAAGGAAGAAGATGAAGAAGGTCTAGTTTCAAGACAAAGAAAAAGAAAAGCTTGTTTGATCATTAAATATTAATTTTAATTATAATTTAGTTTGGTCCTTGCAAACTTGACACTAATGTGAAAGACATGGTGGGAGGTGACATGCAATATAACGTACCATGCCAGCAAAATTAACAGTTAGTCAACTCCATCCATTCAAGGGAATAATGTGAATAATAGATTTTATTTTCAAGAATTGATTTTGAATTTCGACATATTTAAGTATTAGATAAAAGACAGCATACACTTTAAGAATCTGAAAGGGTATTCAACTACTATAATACACTGTAGTGTAAATGTTTTTGCTGCTGGAATCACAATGATTTGATCCATTTTGAGTTACACATTTAGTTTCAATTCCTAACCATCATTTTTTCTGGAAAAAAATGACTGCAGGTTTATGCCTTTCCTGATCTTATCTGGACAACTATGTCCTCCAGGAATTGAAGGGACTTTATTTGCCCTTTTCATGTCAATAAACAACTTTGGAACCACACTGGGGTCTGTTGTGGGTGCTGGTTTGGCTTCTGTGTTGAACATTGATTCAGGATCATTTGACAATCTTCTCTTGGGCATCATAATTCATGCCTTGTGCAATTTCATCCCAGTTGCTTTTCTGTTTCTGATACCAAAGGAAGCTACTGGTTCATCAACATAGATTATGCCATTGGAACCTCATTAGATATTGTAGGACTACCATAGTTGATAGTTTATACATGTAAACGGGAAAGTTTCAGAAGAAATGAGGGTAACATATTAATGTGGTTTATACAAACTTGGATCATAGTGATTGTATATACTATTGTACTGCAATTTTGGTAAAGTCCATTTTACATGAAAAATTGGAAAGGTGGTTGGCTGATACTTATACTCGTTATTTTATATAAAAGCTTGTATATGAATACTGAGTTTGCTTTTGGCTAATAATCAATGGTAAAAATGCTTTTCATCTGAATGCATTTTGCTGAAACATACTATTCATTTTTTTCAAGTTTCAAAAACTCACCTGTGGAATTTGTTCTGAAATCAACAGAAATTGTTTTTGTTGTTAAAATATACACAAATACGAATTATGTGATTATAATTTTTGTTAGCTATTTTCATAAAGTTTAGCACAAACGATCAATATAATATATATACACTACAATAGGTAGGTGTCGTAGTGTGAAATAGGTTAAACAGTTGATTTCTCCAAAAGTTGAAGAAAAAAAAATTAAAAATTTAGCAGAAGCCACTCCTTTTTATCAGAACCAGGTTTCGATCCTGGGACCTGTGAGTTATGGGCCCACCACGCTTCCGCTGCACCACTCTGATTTGTTGATATTAGGCATCAATAAGTTATAAAATTCATTCATAGGTCAGTGTTGAAATCATTGAATCTAAGTTTTACATATTTTACAATATCTTTTTATAACAGTTTTATTTCTACATTTTTAATTTATATATATAGATATATTCTATTTCTATAATTCTTCAATCAAATATTTAATTAATACATATACTTTTTTATAATTTATAGATAAAATAATGAGATACTAATTAGAAGTGATGTAGATTTAAATATTAAAAAAACTCATTACAAAATAGTATATTATTTTATTAGATAAATAAATGTTAATATTCAATATGTTATTTAATGTTAACATAATTTATTTCTACATTTTAAATTTGAATATATATATATATATATATATATATATATAATTTATAGATCAAATAATGAGATAATAACTAATTGGAAGTGAATTTAGATATAAATATTAAAAAACATATTGTAAAATAATATATTATTTTATTAGATAAATGAATTTTAATAGTCAATATATTATAACAATTTAAATATTTTATAATATTTTTATTCAGCTTTGATGGTGAACTTTATGGCCAAACGAAATATAACTGCAAAATAATTAATAAACAAAATAGATTTCGTTTGAGTGAAAATTCCTTTATTTAAGAGATAATAGATATTGTGATAATAGACATTGCTTAGAGCGAAATTATCTTTCCTTAGTAAGAATTGACTCAAGAGCACTTATTTTTTTTCAAAAAGCTCGCTCAGACGAGTTGTATCTTGCTTATGTGAGATTTGTTGAGTGAATATTTTTTTATAATTCGCTTAAGCGAGATTTCTCGCTTAATCGAAACTATCAAAAAATATTTCATCAAAACAACTGACTTTCATTTACTACCAAGTATTAACATGCATTCAAAGTTCAAAGTATTGAAATACATCAAACTTATGTACAACTATATATATATAACAAAGGAAAGATCAACTTAAGGTGATAAAGTCTTTAAATACATCAAAACATATACAAATGTATAAAAGACAAAAGAAAGACCAAATTAAGGACATATACTCCTTAAGGTGCTTCAAAACTTGCATATGCTTGTATACATAGTACAGTCATCACTCATTGCAGTTCACAACACAACAAAACAAGCACGGATAAACTAATGAAATAATGTTTTCAATTTCTAAAAGTATAAGGAATTGAAGTGAATAGATTTAAGAATTTAAATATCAACTCTCAAGAATATCAATAGGTTTATTATTCAATTACAATGTTTTATACTTTATTCCAAGCTTATTGACTTCACATTCACTGTACCTTAATCTCCTTCCAATCCCCAATATTTTGATTTTATTTCAATCAAAATGATTGTATATAGACTCATCATCTAGTTATAAAAATTATAATATCATTTCAACCATTTTGAAGCTTAGAGGTGCATATGTAACCATGATACCTTAATTTCTTTTTAACACCTAGCACACTACATTTCAAACGAAATGATTACATATAACTCAATTATCACACATAACATATCAATTCAATCATTCTGAAGCATATAAAGACATATGTAACCATGGTATATTGATTCTCCTTTAACCCTCAGTACATTGGTTTCATTTCAAATATGATTACATATGAATCTATAATTCAGACATTACACATAATTTCAATTCCATCATACACAGTCATATCAATACAACAATTCATAATGTTCAGAAACAGTTCTTATCTATCAAACTATGAATTATCAAACTATGAATATCACAGTTTATGCTAGATACATAATCATAATCAATCAATTTTATCATAAAATACATCTATAATAAAAATTGGAACTTAGAACCAAAACTCACCTCAATCAAAACTTTTAACCTAAGTTTATTGAAAAACTTAAATAGACCATAACACCAATTTAACTTTAATAACTCTAATTAAGATTATGAATCACTCCAAACTTTTTCAATAGTTATTGTAAGACATGATAAGACAAAAAAATATATATGAAAATGAGAGAGGAGAGAAGAGAGAAAGATACGGAGAAGAATGAGTGTAAGTGAAAAAAACTTAATGAGAATGTTTTGTTTTGAGAAAAGAGAAAAGGGATTACAAACTTAATAACTTATTTTAATTAATATTTAGAATATTTATGCGAAATTAAAAAAAAGAAAAATCTATGAAACAAGGTATTCATTTAGTCGGAGTCAGAGTCAAGGACCAGTTTTTAATATATACATACATATATATATAATTAAATTATTTTAAAATCCATAATTATATATATTTGTATATAATTAGGGTTAATAACTTTTTTATACACACAAAAGTTAAACTAAAAAAACGGCGTCGATTCATATTTGGGGATTAATTTCACTCGAATAATTTCTTCTAAATTAATTTATATAGTTTTGAATTTTCTTTCTAACGATAATTATTTTAAGGTTTAAATATGTTTTTACCTTTTATAAAATAAAAATATTTTAATTTTAGTCCTCATATAAGATTTTTACCAACTCTTCTAAAAAAGTATTACTTTTTATCTATTACATTGTGTAATACTTGTTAATTATATATAGATTGAATGATAAATCAAGTTATCGTTGTAATTATTAATGTGATATAATATAAATATCCGACACTTTTAAAACATGCAAATTATATATTATTTTTATATCTTAAAATGAATGTTAGGACTTAAAATCACTAATTTTAAAATTTAAAAGAACGAAAGATAAAAAAAAATAAAAAATTACATATTTTACAACAATTAAAACTAATTGTTTCAAATTTTACCTGGATAAAAAATTAAAGAAAAGATATTTTATCCAGGTAAAAAAATAATAAAAGCTCACATTTTTTTTTTGATATAAAGAAATAAAAACATGTTTCATTGTTATTTTGATTCCTTTCATGGTCGGAATAGATTCGGGACTTCCTTCAAAATTTGATCAGGGAAATCAGTACCCAGAAAACCCAATTGGTGAGAAGCCATAAAATTGGAACCACCGTTCGGCGAAGGATAAAGGGAGATGAGAAGAAGGCCTGGAATTGGAGGGTTGCAGACGCATGCTGCTGCGAGGGATCAATTCCGTTTGCTTGGTGAGAATGTCGCAAAGATCAGAACGGATTTGATGAAGGAGCAGCTGGCCACCTTTCGCTCTCAGCTCGAAGATTTCGCTCGCAAACACAAGGTCCTCTTTTTTTTTTTACCCTATTGGTTTTTATTGTGGACAGTGAAAGCCATCTTGTGGTGCTATGATGAGTTGGTTTCTTTATGCTGCACATGATGCTTAGTTTTCATTTTCGTCTTGATATAATTGGTATAGTTTGTGAATCGTGTGATTGGTCTGATTTATCATCAAGTTCTTCGTGGTTTGTGTGTCAGATTGTTTCATTCATCTACAGCGCCGTTTTTTATGATGGGGTGTTGGGAAAACTCATTTGGGTTTTTGGAGCTGGATGGTTTAAGTGGAAAAGGTGTTGCTTTTGATGTTTTTAGGTACTTCATACAGGACAAAGCTTGTTCTTCAATTAGGATTACAGTAATTTGTGTTGATTTTTAATAGGACCAACAATACTCAATAAATTCGTTTTGTAAAATGCATTAAGTTTTGTTAACTGTCTTTAATGAAAGTTGGGAAATGCTAACTACACATCCTCTAATAAGTGGACATAGGAATAGGATGAATTTGAAACATTTTAGCTATGTTTATTGCTGATTGCTGACTTAGCTGTTCCTTGTAGTTCTTTTAGAGGGTGTGCTTGACTAATTTGGTAGCCTTGAAAGTTGGGGTTGTGGTTACCTAATACCAACACACATTGTTCATGGTTTCTAATGTTGGACTTATAAAGAATTATCACTTTAATTGTCACTTATGTTGCAATTAGATTAAATTAAATGATTCTAATGGTTGATTTTATTTGTTCAGAATGACATACGCAAGAACCCGGCATTCAGATCACAGTTTCATGAGATGTGTGCCAAAGTTGGAGTGGATCCTTTGGCCTCAAACAAGGGTTTCTGGGCAGAGCTGTTAGGAATCGGTGACTTCTATTATGAACTGGGTTAGTGATATATTTCTTAACCTTGTTTCAAGTATGTTTGATATGCATGTATGGAAACTTTTATGTACAAGTATTCATATCCCATTGTGATAATTAACGTAAAATATTTGAGAAAAAAAATAAAGGATAAGAGTAGCAATGCTAGAGTTTGTATTGTCTGAAACTATTCAGAATTTGAACAATAGGAATGCCTGCATTTAGTATTGGAGATTTTATTCCAGTAAACAAGAATAACACTTCAAATTCTGGGAGGAAGGATAATAGAATTTGTCATCCTATTTTTACCTAGTTCACTTTTAGGGAAGAAGACTTGGCATTAGGAAGATTGTTAAGAAATTTCCAAACTACCAGCTGATATAGGCATAAATATCATACTTAGCACTTCACATGAACACGATACCTAGATTGATCCGAATTATATTTAGCATATGTCCCGTTATCTCTGCTGACATACCTGATTTACAGCCTTAACCATGTTTTGATATTTAGTTTGTTAGTTATCCTAAGCTGGCCAATTATCATCAATATCCCACACATATGGGGTGGCAGTTCTCATTTAGTTTTTTTTAGGTTGTTATGGGACAAGGAGATGCATAATGCAATGGAAACTAACACAATATCAGAGAGCCTAAAACACATTTATGTTGTTTCCATATTTTGGAGGGGATCTCTGTTGTTTTTATAATTTTTGCTCCATAGTGCTGGGTCTGCCTGGCATCTACAGAGGGGTTGTTGGAAATTGCTACATTACCATCCTCAATACTACGGTGCAGTTTATGTATATGTTGGGTAAATTTATCTAATGGCAATTGGTTTTAAGATAGAGTTTATCGCAAGAAATACTGGTAGAACAGCTGTGGTTTGCAGAAAAGCCGAAACTAGAATTAAGATTGATGGAAGTAATCTTAATTTTATGAAGAAATCTATGTTTACTATTTGCTCAGTATGTATGCTAAGACTAGCTACTTGACTAGACAGGAGTTCAAATAGTGGATATTTGCTTGGCTACTAGAGTCCACAATGGAGGACTGATCAACCTACAGGAACTCTGCCATCTTCTTCGCCAGAGACGAAAAAGTGATCGTGGAGTTGTTTCAGAGGATGATTGCCTGCGTGCTATTAGTAAGCTGAAGGTGGTTGCCCATAAACTGGATTTGACTATCACTTTTCATGAGTTTGATGTAGATGATGTATGCTTCAATGAGGAAATCTTAAATAAATGCCAAAGACAATCTGAAATCAATGTGTTTAAGTTTTCTGTTTCTGTTATCCCATATGTTTGGGCATCTGCGCAATTTTCAATGTAAATGTGCTACTAATTTTACAGCATGCCTTCGCCTCTTTCCCATTAATTAGTCCTGCTATGGAATGACCATAACTGAGCAGCAATATCTCATTGTTCACAATCCCATTACATTGAATTCTTGATTTCTTTTAACTATTGTACACCTTGCAACATTTGGGATTTGGGACAGGATTTTTTATTCTCCCCAAGACTTAGACTCGATGATGGTATGAGCAGAAATCGTGAATTCTAATGGTCAAACACATGTATCAGAAAAGCATAAGAAACTTTATAATATTTGGTTAGATAGGGAAATTGGGATTTTGGGATGTGAAAAGGTTGCTTGTGAGAGGAGTCCTCTTCTTTTGACAATTTTGGACTTGCTTGGAAATATAGCCCTAACTTGTAAGAATGACATTCAGTTTTCTGAGAGTAATCTAGGGAAAATTTTAATCCTTGAATCTATGAAATGTAAACAGAAGATAAAACGACTATTGTTTATTTATCTTTATGTTTTGAAGTCTTTCATAAATGATAAATAGTTTTGGAAAAGGAAAAAAGGAAAAAACTATATTGACAGGATCTTAGCATCTGTGCAGCCACACTATTTACTGAATATCCAGTAATGGATCACAGTGCTTATCTAAAGACGCCAATGTTATAATTAACAACTCTGTATCTTTATTGTGTCTTTTTCAGTAAAAGACGACGACTATTCTTATGGTTGGACTAACTAAATTACATATAGTGAACCTAACTTACATTTATATGTTGGAAGAACATTTGGATTGTGGAGTGCATGTGTGTTTAAGTTGTGTATTTATAATTTTTTTGGAACATCTTTGATACACCACTTCTTGAGAGATTAATTACATGTGTCCATGTGTAGCCCACGGTTTTTCATACTGATGTGTAACCAAAAATTCAGGTGCTGGGTAGTGGTTTTGAAGTTATTTCTGTTGGAAAGAGAAAACTTGTTCGTTCAGTTCCAACTGAGTTGAACAAAGACCACAACGAAATTCTAGAACTTGCCCAGGTAACAACTATTTCTTCCTCTTAGGTTATGTATGTGTTTTTTAATTGGATCCTCACGTCTATGACCTTGGTTTAACTTTGAAGGTGTCATCAGTCGCTAATGTTTACTTGTTCCTTTCATGTTTTCTAAGATCTGTGAGCCTGTGAACTTACTTGATCTTGCGTTTTAATTGCTTGTTGAGAATTAGACTGAATATTCTCACTGACTTAGAGTCATAGATCAAATAGGATGATACCAATCTAGTTGGTTGATAATCTCTTTTTGGCTTACAAAAAAGCAAGTTGCTTATCTACAGCTTTAGTCTGTCTGATAAAATGTAAGTATCTGTGGTTTATTATCAATAGAAAAAGAAGTTGTCACTACGCAAATGTAGGTTTAGTCCCTAACAATTTATATATGATCCTTTATTTAAGCTTTCAATCTATGTTTTTGATGGTGAGGGCTGATATGATTTAATTTTAAATTTGTTACCACACCACAATTCATCATATATTCAAGAAACTTGACGCATGGTGTGTTTTAATTTGATAGACATTAGTTAGAACTTGGATTCCTAGTTGTGAAGAAAAGACTTCCTCTGTTCACTCATCTAATTTAGCAAAAGTAGCCATGCCTCATTTTGCTATTTGAACATATCATGTTCTTTTACTGCAGGCTCAAGGATTTGTGACAGTCGTTGAAGTAAAGAGACGATTATCTTGGAGTTCTGGCCGAGCCATCGATGCCCTGGATACATTACTTGATGTAAGATAACCAAAAGTTTTACAAGAAAAATGTTTTCCTTTCTCTTAACTGATTAACACTGTCCAATTTCAAATCATATGCAATAATGAAACACTGTTGGCTGATGCAGGAAGGACTTGCAATGATTGATGATGGCCATAGAGATGGTAGACGGAGGTACTGGTTTCCTTGTGTGTCTCCCATCTCATCTTCAATAGCAGTTGATTCCTAATAAATCTAGTGGAAAGGAAACTTTGGTCTGATTTTTAAAGGCCCATGTATGTTTAGATTGTTTCAAAATTGGCATTTATCATTGCTTTTGCTTTCTTGAATTCTGTCCCAAAATGTGATTAATTATATGTTCATCTAGTGTACACATGTATGTATGGTGATTGGGAACTGGAAATATATACTTCATTTTCTGTAATGGTGCTTGCATTAAGCAGTACAATTATTTGGACTTTGTTCAGTTTCTTACCCCATTTTTTCCACTTATTAAAATCATGGAAGCATTGATCATGTAATACCTATATCCTGTTCCAGCACAAGAATTTATGGCCCACTTATGCTTAAAATGTCTGGTTTGAAAACCAGTTTGATGATTAGTTTTGTTTAATATATTTTTCGCTTATTCCATGACAAATAGCTTCATGATGTTGTAAAGCATTGCAAATTGAAGCTAATGTTTTGCACATGTTTATAATACACAATCGTGTCCCAGTTAATATTTAATTCCAGGATGTAAACAATATAATATAATCAAGTGAGTTTGTTTTTTTTTTTTTTTTTTTTTTTATAAATAAAAAAAAAAAAAAAAAATTTTTTTTTTTTTTTTAATTTTTTAAATATAAAAAAATTTATTTAATAAATTTATTTTTTTATTAA
>Ga0099825_1008830_pt1 | contig 11727 bp, 3 predicted proteins | sample SiratroredBW_FD_76838 | JGI IMG/M metagenome (GOLD analysis project Ga0099825, IMG submission 76838) | Root nodule microbial communities of legume samples collected from California, USA - Siratro red BW | ecosystem: Host-associated > Plants > Roots > Nodule | place: USA: California | collected...
AATTATTAAAATTATATATATATATATATTATGGAAATAGTTTACGATATGTAAATAAGTGTGATTGATATTAATGATGATGTATAAAATTTAAAATGTAAATTAAATTGAAATATGACATGTACAAATAAAATATATGAAATTGAAGTTACTAATGTGAGATTACATGTATTATGTCTTGCAACCTAAGATAGAAATTATTAACTTCATTAATAAGTCATAAAATTTATTACAAGTCTAATAAGGTAAGAGTTATAAAATTATATTTTTTAAACTTGTCTTATACACATGCAATTTAAATATATACTTATGAGATAAATACATTACTTTTTGTTATGATTATCTTCTTAAATACGGTAATAAATATCTTTTAATGCTTTTCTTTTCTATATAAATTTATGTGACAAGATTTACAACGTAGTATCTTTTTCAAAATATAGTGTATTAAATTATATTATTTATAGATCATTTAAATATTTTATTATTTTCCTAAAATAAATCTCTTAATTTCATCATTTCAAAATATTAAAGTAAAATAAAAAATAATTCTTTTTACTTATAAATATGTGAAGAAACCACACACAAAGGGTAGGAAGAAAACATTTACAATTAAATACATCAAACTACAATCACTATTATATGGAAATAAGACATATATAATTTTATTTATTTATTTTATAATTAATTTTGCTTGCTTAATGAGATTCTTATAATCTCATTTTTATTTATTTACTAATTTTATAATTATTTTTGTTAAAGAGATATCATCAATCTTATTATATTTATTATATTTATTTTATTTATTAATTTTATAATTATTTTATTTTATTTATTGATGTGTCTCTAAGCTTATTATATTTAATTTTATTTATTTATTTTATAATTATATTACTTAGTAAAGTATTCATAATTTCATTAAATCTTATTTAATAATAATTAATGGAATATTTTTTACTTGTTTTATCTAATAGTTTCTTGTTATTTAATATATACATGTTTGTGTCTTTATTTATTTATTAATATTTACTATTTTTTTCTTGATTATAAGTAATTTTTTTTCCATCTCGTAGCTTTTATTAATTTATATAATCTTATACAAATTAATAATATTGTTATTAATAATAAGATAAAAATTGTATAAAATTGTAATTGAAAATTTGACTTTAATGATTTATATATATATATAATTCATGATAAAATAGTTTTGTGTTATTAACTATGATAAAACTCATTTAATACTAATTACTAAAAAGTAAATCAAATATTTTTAATATAAAATAAAGTATATTATGTTAATGAAAGTATAAAAATGGTATATATATTGTTTTATTTTCAATATTAAATTATTTTATATTATATTAGTTTTTGTTTTTCTATTTTAGTTTCTTATATACGATAAAAATAAAAATATCAATTTAAATAAATAAAAATATTAAAATTTTTAAACTTATTTTTTTGTAATTATCACAATCTTTGAAAAACAGTTAAAATATCAACCTTATTATCAATTCAATATTCTTAGAGAGATAATATTATCAACTTTATTTTTTGTCTTGATGTAGAAGTTTATTTCAGTTATTTTTGAAAAGGACCAATAATAATAATCATATTTTATATATTTCTCATTGTTCACTCAAACTCACTAATTAACATATTTCCATCAATTATGAAATAAGTAGTAGTATGAAAAAAATGAAAAAATACATATAAATAAAACTTATTATTTCTCTATAAATAATATATATAAACGATTACTTTTTTTCTAATTTTGTTAGAAAGTATAAAAGTAATTATCTCTAAAATATAACAAAAGTAATAATTATAATATTGTTAATAGGTTACATATGCATTTATATATTAAGATAAGAATAAATGGGACTGCATTTATTGTTATAATTAATTCCAATAAAGTTGTTTTATTATAATAATATTTTTCTAAATATCTTAGTCATGTATGTTTATATCAAGTCTTACTATAATTATAATGTGTATATGAACATATATAAGTAAGAATTGAGAAAAATATTTAAAATATATATATATATATATATATATATATAAATAATTATATATTTTTAAATATATAAACAATGTGTTTACTATTTTATTTATTTTAATTTCTAAATGTTTTATACAAGTTGTTAATAATATTTTTGAGATGTTAGAAAAAACGTTTGAAGTTTTATATTAACCAGGATTAACGAGTAAAAAATAAAAGAAAAACTTCTAAGGCCTAATAATATTAATTGGCTGCTTGAACATATTATATTATATATAATTTATTTTCCACATTTATCTTAAAGCTACAGTTATTTACCATTACATGTTATTATTTAATTTAGTTTTTATGTGTCCTATATTAGATATATCTACATGCATTTTCTTTTAAAGAAGATCCATCATTAACAAAAAATAATCTCTAGCTTAAAATAAAATACTTCAATTGATTTTTATATAAAGAAAAAGAAAAAAGAACTATTAGTCGTGAGAATATACATGATCAAAGATTATAAAAACAGAATGAGATATTTTAAAATTCCCATTCATTTCTTAAGGAGCGTGACTTGAGATACCCACAATCTACAAATATAGAATTATCACAAAAAGTAAATTCAATGTGAATCATGAAAAATTGAAATTGGTGCTCTTGATTGATATAATAATAAAAATATTCATTTAGAATGATAAATAAAACCCACACTGACTATTTTATGAATCCATGTGATTTGGATAAAAATACAGTATCAATCAGGTTTAATTTTATAAATTCATTGGTCCTTTTCTTCATATATTTTGTTTTAATTTTTCAAAAATATCTTTAATTTATTAAGTGATTTAAAAATTTTACTTTTAGTCTTTTATTTAAACTTTGATATGTTTCTTTTAAAAAAATTACACAATCTTTTACTCTCTTAATTATTTGATATTCAATAAATTTGTTCAAATATTCAAGTATATTTTTTTTTCAATCTTAATTATATTTTTCTTTTTTTTTGTAAAATTTTGTTCAAATCACATATGTTTACATTTTTAGAAAATATAAATCTCAACTTCATAAAAGCAAACCATCTTAAAAATCACACACTCAATCATTTATATTAAATTTTATTAATCACTTAATTTTTGATCATACGAGAATGTTTAATATTCAATAAATTTGTAATTTGTTAGATAATCACGAATTACGTTATTGGTTATATTTTATCTGTAGTTTTGTTTGATATACATCAAAGATATTGTATTTTACATTAACTACAATTACTTGAACTTTAAGACATTGTTAATCGGTATTAATATTTATTTATTTTATTATTGACAATATTATTTTATTACTGTAATTTTTTTTACAAAAAATTATTTACCCTTGTATGGGTACATGGATAGCCAACCACAGGGACTTTTTGACCTGTATTGTTTTTTCATCCCTACTTCTAGACAAAAGAAAAAAGTGCTTAGTTGATTCAACAATTAGAATATTCAAAAACAAGTATTTTGTTTTTTTTCACTTACCCATCTGACAAGTGATTAATTGGTTTGACAATAGAATAAAGAAAACATGCAAAGTGAGAGGAAACCCATGTGAGAGAGCAATTGACTAAATAGGAAAACCTCCATTTAACAGCAGGAATATTCCAAATGATGTCCATTGATTCCATTTTTTATATATAAATAATAATTACTTAATAATCAATATCAAAATTAATTCAAAAAATTACTCCATAAATGTTTTATTCATAAAATTGCATTTAGTTTTGCCGCAGACAAAAGTTCCACGGTGTTTGGCGGAGATGCAAACCAACTTTTATTTTTCGTCCAAAAGCTGTGTTAAGGACACTTTTTTTTACCACATTAAACAAAATTAGCCTCCAAACTCTATTTAAATTAAAAATTTCAATAAAATATTTTTCTCAATTTCAGTTGAATTCAAATTCTTAACTATTTTCCAAACGAACTCTTGTCAACTACCGTTTCCAACTTTACTTTCAGTTCAGACAAGAACTGCGTGAATATCTAAATTATACAATATATTTTTTCCAAAAATAACATTTATATTTTATTTATGTATATATAAAAGCAATAAATATGCCATCACATATACAAAGCATAAGACAGTATATCTTTCTTTTTCCCTCTTTCTCTGCATCTCCGCGTATCCCGAGTTTCTCTCTCTACTCCCTCTCCAAACTCACTCGTATGCCCATTTTCTGAACACGCTTTTCAAGAGGGTCAGTTTCTTTTCCATCTTTATCGCAGTGCTTCGATTTCTGCTCATTTTTACTGTGTGAGGATTCCTTTCTTTTTTGTTTTTCGAGCTTCTCTTGTTTTGATTTAGATGCCCTTTTCTTTGATGGGGTTTATGGGAGGGGAAAAAGGAAGTACAATGTGGGTTTCATGTTGCTGTGGTTTTTCCTTTCTTTTGCTGAACAATTAGGCTTCAGGGCTTTCTTTCTTTCATTTTTTCTTTTCTTTGACAAATAGTTTGTCTGTTGTTGATCTTCTTGACTCCTTTTGTATGCTGTGATTTCCAGATTATGGAAATAAAGTAATAAGTTTGGCTTGTGTCACGTGTCAATGGGATTATGTGATGTTGATTGTTCTTTAAGTTTTGAGGATTGTTTCATCTTGCTTGTAATGGGATAAATCCGAATTCAAGGTCAATTTTTTTTTTTTTTATTTCTTGATTACTCGATATGTTTGTTAATTGCCCCTTTTGCTTGTTATGGTTCTAGCTTGTTTTTGAAAAAGTCTTTGTCAATAATTACATAAATTATGTCTCTTTGTGACACCTGAGCTCATAGCCTTCATTTGTTAATTATCAATTATTGCTTCTGACATCGAGTATTGGAATCCTTTGGAGAGGAATATTGTTTTAGCTTTTTTTTTAAAATAGCTTTTAATTTTTTTACTTCAACCGTGCATTATTGTAGGGTTGAATTGTTTATTTATTATTATATATCGTGGTGCTTCAATTGGGTTGGAATGGTTAAGATGGTTTTGATGATATATATTTCAGGTAAGTTTGAGCGCTGGTCCTGTACCGTGCTTCCTTACCTGCATTTCCTTCATAAATGGGCTGTTTCGTCTCTAGGTCAAGAAGACAGTTTCCTGCACAGGAGAAGACAGTAACTCTCGCATCAGAGACTGCCTGTAAGTTGATCAACACTTTCAGAGAAAGGATCTTTAATTCTTGTACAATGATATGTTACTGTTTACTGAATTAACTGTATCTTCTTCTGCGGAGTTGCTTTTTGTGAATTTACTTTTGGCCTTGCACTCTTGCTTGATGAATCTCATAAGTATAATACTAATAATGAAAAAAGAAAGTTGTTGTATTTTATCTATAGGGGCTTGCTGTATGTTTGGTACATTTCCAGCGCCTGTGAGGTTTTTGGGATGGGAAAGATTGCAAATTTGTAACAAACAAAACAAAGTTCGCTTTGTTTGGTTTATTGTTGAAAGTGGGCAAGGGTGGAGTTTTAGAAACAGCCTCTTCCCCTTGGTCATACCAAATCTTATTCTATCTTAATTTTGGCTACATTAAGGTGAAAAGACCATGCTCTGTCGGTATCGCTGTATCTGTGGGTATATAAATGCAAGCCAATAATATAAATTTTAGTTTTCTGTATCTAGTGAAGTAAATCGAAGAGAATGTTGTTGGTCCCTTGCAAAATTGAAGAGATTAAAGAAGAATCTTGCTTCTTTTCTGTCAAATTAGATTCCCTAAGTCTTTCATTAGTTTCAAACTTTCTACTCTGTCACTAACTTAAGCAGAAAAGCCTCTTTTTTCTTTCATTTGCTACAAAATTTTCTACTCTTTGAAACAGAATAGCAAATTTGAAAATTTAAGTAATGAAATTGGAGTGAGTTGTCCGTTTATTTGTGTCATTGTATCAATTGAAATGGGTTCAATAGTTGTCTTGGGGTCTGTTACCAGTCAATTATTTAGCACAATGTTTCCATCTAGTGATGCATTTGTTATAAAATTGTTGCATATTTCTCCATATTTAGTTTTGTAGTTTAAATTTGTGTATGGTTTTCCATTTCCTAGTTACTGTTAGTGAGGTTGAAGCACTGTATGAGCTTTTTAGGAGCATCAGCAGTTCTGTCATCGATGATGGACTGATAAGCAAGGTACTACATAGATTTTTATTTTCATTTTCTATTTTCCGCATAAGTTGTTTTATGATGATTGTTACTTTTTATTGTTTGTACCTCCACTCATTCTTTGAGTGACTTATTTATATTCTGACGTCTCTTGCGATGGGTATTTTGTCATGAGAGATTTTGGTCATATATTTGCATTTATAATTTTGTCAAGAATTTATTTTGTACTCAACTTCAGTTTGGAATATTCCAATTATTCAATTATGTATAAGGATAATCGGTTGCTTTTTTCTCAATGATGCTTGCAGGCATGAATGTTCCACAATAGAATATCACTTTTGTTAAGCTTTTTTTTCGTATATTTGATAAAAAAACTTCATATATATTATTGTCCTAACACAACTTGTTCTCACATGGAATTCGGTGTCCATTTGGGGTTTTGGATGATCTTTCTCTGCAGGAAGAATTTCAATTGGCAATCTTCAAAAACAAGAAAAAGGAGAACATTTTTGCAACTCGGGTACTATACACATCCTATTTATCCTGCTTTTGCACTCTTGATGGTAATAAGTATGCTAGAATGGCTAATGTTTTTTGCAAGCATTTGTGGATGACTATAGTCTGTCCAAAAGATTTTTTTTCATTGTAATCTTTGGATCAACAATTTGCAATAGAAGTAGCGTATTGAAGAAATTTTCTGTTTCTCTTTGATCTTCTGAAAGAATCTCAATACATTAACCTTTCAGCATATGCCCATATTGTGAACCATTTGCTTCCATCCAGATTTTGTCAAATTTATGTTTATGTTTGATTATGTCACTGTCACTCTCTGGGCATCTGGATGATGTGATCCTTCAATTGACTAGATTTTCATTGATACCGTCCGTGCAGATCTTTGATCTATTTGATGTCAAGAAGAAGGGAGTCATTGACTTCGAAGACTTTGTTAGATCTCTCAATGTTTTCCATCCAAATGTGTCATTAGAAGACAAGATAGCCTGTAAGTTAACGGTCAAATGCTGAACTCACAGTTTATCCTAAATTCCTTACTGCGTGATCTAGCCATTCTGATACATTAGGTTGATTGATATCTTGTTTCAGTTTCATTTAGGCTCTATGATTTGCGCAATACTGGCTTTATAGAGCGTCAAGAGGTAAGATGATGATTCTTTAGTCATCTGTCTTAATGCTAACAAAGTGCTCATTGCTACAAAACAAAATAGATAGCTCTTTGCTGCGATTGTGATGATTTACATTTTGGTTTGGTGTATTTTGTCGTGGCATCCATTTGCAGCCTCTGCATTCCTGTCCTATAATTTGAATGCGCTTATTCATTTTTTTTGTGGTTTCAGGTTAAAGAAATGTTAATTGCACTTCTTTATGAATCGGACATGAAGTTGGCAGATGATGTCATAGAAACAATTCTGAACAAGGTGACTTATGCTTATTATAGAATATAATAATATAAAGTAACAATAGATATCTTGTCTGCATAGTGGAAAAAAATATATTTTATTATTACAAACTAAATAAAAGTCTTGTGCCTGTCATCTGCTTTTTTTTTTTTGGTCTAGACTTTCTCGGAAGCTGACTTAAACCAAGATGGGAAAATAGACATGGAGGAATGGACAAATTTTGTTGCTAAGAATCCATCACTATTAAAAATCATGACCCTACCTTATCTGAGGTACGTGTTAATTATTTTTACGGTACATATGAATTTACGTTTTTTTATGCATATTTTTATATTCTGGATATGTAATAATTTGTTAATATTGAAAATGCAGGGACATAACAACCTCTTTCCCAAGTTTTATTTTTAACTCAAACGTGGATGAAGTTGCTGCGTAAAATACAAAGCTTTTAGGTTATGCGATTGGAGGGATAATTGGATGTATTGAAGAAAGAGTGAAATATAGGGAGCCTTATTTGATTAGTCAAGTTAGCCTTACTCAGTAAATTGTAAATGAAGTTGGCATTGAATTTTTCTAGTCACATGTCATGTTAGTGCCTGTTTGGAGACCCTTTGTTTCTAAGGGATTTTTTCAGTAGAGATATTTGACATGAGTTGCAATGAAAATATAACAGCTTATGGAATCCAGAATTTGTACAAAGTTGTGTTCAGAACAAGTTGGAAGAACAGCGAACTAAATTTATGAAGATCTTTTAGAATCAAAGCATGCCACCGAATCATTAATTTGGCCAGACAGATTAATATTTGTTTTAAATGAAAATTAAAACAAAAGGATAGTCTAGAAAATTATGTTTTTATTATATTATTTTATAACGCAATAGTAATTTAATTTTAAAAAAATAATAATCTTTATAAGAGTTTAGAATCATCAAATGCGAGAACAGAGGCACAAAGCAGCTTCACTTATTGACGGCCGATCACGATGCTTCTGCTATATTCCAATACATACCAGATGGTAGTTTCCTTATCAGACATCAGTCATTGTGTGTTTATACATAATCATTTAATATAACTACTTTTAGAAAAATAATGCTTTGCCACTCCGAAAAGATACACCTAATTTACAATTTATTTTAATAATATGAATTAAAAATTTAAATTAAAAAGTAAAATAAATTTGATTAAAATATTATTATTTTAAGTTGCCAAGTGAATGTTTTTTATTTAATAAGTGTCATGATATTTCTACTCTCTCACATCAAATAAAAGATGCAATTAATTCAGTCCACTAGTGTAATTTAGTATGTTCTTTACTGGTTCCCATTAGATCAGATATTGCAGTTTGAACTTTGGACCACCTTGGATTGGTGTACACTATGAAAGTGCTAACATTTATGTTCTATTCTCGTGTTAATGGTAATTTTTTGGTATATAAAATCTTTCGGGGTTCAATCAATTGGGAATGAAATCCTTAATTTATCGTTGTGTATGATAATTGAGGTTCTTAGTTTATTTGAGATCTTAATCAAATATGAATCACAATTTTTCTTTGTACCATTTAATATTATTGTTCAAAATAGAAGTGTGCTTATATTTTTGCTGTTACCATTTTTAATTTGAACAGATGAATTTGAAAAAATTAGACTAATCTTTTTATCCTCAAATATCATGTTTATTTTTAATATTTGGTAATAATAATAAACTATTAATTTTCCTTACAATCATGGTCTTCCTTTCTATCCTGTTCTTTCAATTGGTAGTTGGGATGTGGAGATTAATTTATTTTAAAGATATGATATATGTTACTTATATTATAATTGTAATTTAAATATTAATTGAATATTCCTACTGAGAAAATTTCTTTAGTTTTATGCGTAAACCATTTTTTTGATTGACATTTGTAGCATTATAGTTTTAACATTCTTCTTGTAGTGTCAGTTCTTTATTAAAAAATATTCAAAACTATTATTTATCGCATAATTTTCAATTCAATATATAATTCTCCTTTGTTGTGGGTAGTTTTTACCAAAAATATAACTTATGTGGGAAAATAAGCATGTTTATGTTGTTTGCTAGAAGTTTACATCATTAAATTGCTAAAACTCATTAAACGATTTCATCTTCTACTGGCTAGATTTAAAAATTATGCATTTGTGATTAGTATCTTAATTAATTAGATTTGAAAATGATTGTATACGAATCACATGTTAATATTTCATGATATAATTACACTTTTATCATTTAAAACACTAGAAAGCTAGCCACAGTATAAAGCAGACCTTACTAGGTGGGATAACAAAAAAATTTAAAGTTTATGTTTTAAAGAGTTGGATGTTGGGAATTGGCAAGGAACACATATTGAATAAGGAAGATTGGAAAAACTGTGAGAGGGAAAAAAAATTAAAGATTCGTTAAAAAACCGTTTTGAATCCTTTATTAAGTTAATAGAGAAAGATATTAGATTTAGTTGGAATGATGAGAGTAACAAACAAATAATGAGTTAAAAAACAACATAGTTTATTGTAAGTTGTTGCACTATACAAGTAATTTTGATTTCATGTTGTGATTGATTTTTTATTTTAATTATTTTTGTTTTAATTTCATGTCGAGATCCAAATGTATATAAAACATTTAAGGTTGACAATGGATAATTACCAGAGAGAGGTAGGAAAATGTGAATAAACAACAACCAATTAAAGTTCTACATCTTTCAAACACTACCATCTAAATGAATTAAGATATGTACACCATTAATTATTTTTATGTATATAATTTTAAAAAATAATATTAAATTAATTAAAATATAATAATTCCTTTTAATTAAAAAATGCGTTTTATAAAAAAAACGTGTTACAAGATATTTTATATGATTTTAAAGGTAAAATAACACTTTCAATGTCAAATCCAAAGAAATTAATAATTACTTTTCATTAAAAACATTTTTATAATTTTAACCAAACTTTAATCTTATGAAACAATATTTTTTTTATTTTTTCTAAATTTTAGAGGATTTAAAATAGAGTTTTTTTATTGCATACTTCGGACACCATAATTATGTTTAAAGTAAAATAAAACAATGGTACATAAAAAAACACAGCAAAATGGGCTTGTTAGATTGGTCCAAAAGACATAAATGGGCCTATATAAAGAGTTGATGATGGTCGCAAAAACACAAGAGCGAAGTAGTGATGGAGAAGAAGGAAGAGACGGTGAGGACGATGAATGAGGAAGCCAAAGAGAGAATTTCAGAGAGACTGTCATGTTTGGAGAACCTTTACTTTCCGCGCGCGCTCCAATCCACTGTCTCTCTCCCTTCTCAACGCAAAGCCATTTTACGCGATCTTCTCTCGAGAGACGTTGCTCTTTTCTTAGGTTAGTTAATGCTCACCTCTCACTTTGTTCCTTTTCTTTACTCAATTCATATATGCGTGTTTCGATTTTTCCATGTTGTAATCAAATCCTACTTAAACCCTAACCTAGTTAAGAGACGAGATAATGAGTACCTTAATTGTATATATTGTTGTATTGTGCGTAGAACGATACGGTTCCCAGCTTACGTGCAATGAACTTAGTGAATTTGACTCCATGAAAGACGATTATGAGATTAATTGGCACATGAAGCGGTTGCGGAGCATAATGAGTCCGTCGGAGGAGGAGTTGAGGATGAGGTCGGTGACGGTGAAGAACCGGAGGCGGGCTTATTTGGATAGATTGGTGTGCGGTGGACACTACTTCTCTGAGGATGCCATGAGGGAGAGAGAGCCGTATCTGCATCATGAGTATGTGGGCAAGTTTCAGGACCAGAGCAGCAGAGGCATGGCAAGGCCGGGGGAGCGGTGGTCGGAGACTCTCATGAGGAGGTGTGAGGAAGCGGCGCTGGTTGCGAAAATTAGAGGGGAGCAGCAAAGGATGGGCGTGCCCGAAAGAGATTGGGTTGGTAATGAGAGAGTTCAAGAGGAGGAGGAGGAGGAAGAAGAAGAGGAGGAGGAGGAGGAAGTGGATGAAGAGAGAAGAGGTGGTAGCAACGGACAGCCTGTAGAGGTACTACGCTTAAAACTGTCAATCATGTTTTTTTTTTTTTTTTTTTTTTTTTTTTTTTTTTTTTTTTTTTTTTTTTTTTTTTTTTTTTTTTTTTTTTTTTTTTTTTTTTTCTGATTTTTTTTTTTTTTTTTTTTTGTTTTATTTTTCTTCCCCTTTTGTGTGTTGTA
>Ga0099825_1008831_pt1 | contig 11727 bp, 7 predicted proteins | sample SiratroredBW_FD_76838 | JGI IMG/M metagenome (GOLD analysis project Ga0099825, IMG submission 76838) | Root nodule microbial communities of legume samples collected from California, USA - Siratro red BW | ecosystem: Host-associated > Plants > Roots > Nodule | place: USA: California | collected...
GCTAATCTCAAAATCTAGGGATCTAGAAAAAGTTATCAAAACAAAACCAAATTTTAGTATAATCTTAATTAAGTTGAGAGAAATACTTTTCTCAACTGTCTCTACTAAGATTGATGACAAAAATCTAAGGAAAAACAAAGATTAAGGGATCTATAGAGTAAATATGAATTTATTCTGTTTGAGATTCTGATCGGTTAGAAATGATCCTTAACTCCTTAGCTACTGCAAGGTATATTTAGATTTTAAAACAGATGATGTATGGAGGGAGAAAAACTAGAGAAAAGGGAGAAAGATTTTTGAGAAAGCGAGAGAAAGACACGGGGAAGAGAGTGTGGAGGTGCAGGGTGTCACAGAAAGAAGGTCTTGTAGTTGATAAACTTGTATGAAGTTTTGTATAAACTTGGGCGTGAATAAAAATTAAAAAGTTGGTGAAATCATAGGTTTTTTCCATAATAAATACTAAGGGTATGATATATAGATTAATATTGAAAAAAATGCTAAATTTCACGTAAAAAAAATATTAAATAACATGTGAGGAGAGCATTAAACTTTTAGATAGTTTTAGATATTTCCTACTTTCACAAACTAAAAGTGATCCCATTTATGACCACATGTTTTAAATCATTTTTTGTATAATGAGTGGTCTCATTTAACATTTATACACTAAACATCAAACCATGAACTTAACACTACAATACAAATTTCACCTCTTTAAAATGGCCAACACTCTTTTTTACAAATTTATTTAAGAAAAAACAAAAAAATTACATGCTTAATTAAAATAATGATTTTTACTTTTTTTAATAAGATAAACTAAAATTTTACAAAAACTATAGACAAAAATAACGTTGTATTAGTAACTAAACAAGTTTCAAGTCACTAAGAAAAATAATATATATATTCGCATATTTCATGTTAATATTATTTTAATATATTACGTGTATTCGCATATTTCATATCAATATTATTTTAATATATTACGTGTATTCGCATATTTCATACCAATCTTATTTTAATATGTTACGTGAATGCTCTTTAACTGTAATACTGCCACAATATGAAAACATACATGACATAATAATAAAGAACAATATTAATTTATACACAAATTATAAATCAAAATTTAAGGAAATTATATAAAGAAAATGCTGCAAATTAAATTCAATATAAACTAATTTTATCTTATGAGAAATTAACTTTAGTTTTTGTTTACTTAAATTGTTATGGATAAATTTGTTGAAGACTTAGATACCAAAATTTTAACTCGCATAATCAAACTAAAATCAATAATTTTAAAAAATTAAAACTAAATGCCTATATTTTAAAGTAGACAGAACAAAATTATATATCGAAACAAATAGAAAGAACAAAATTATATTGTAATCTATAAATATCATATAATAATTAGGATTAGTGATATTATACAAATTAAAAAAATAATTTTTTTATCTTATTTGTAATAAATGATTTATAGAAAATATTTTTTATTAATTGATGCTATATGAAAATTTTACCATGAAAGTTTAAGCTTTTTAAACTTATATACGAATAAAGAGGAAAACTATATTATAAAAAGAGCATTATTTGTATCAACCAATTTATTTAAATTAAGAGAATTACGTAAAATAAAAATGACTTTTTAAATATTATAAATAAATAAAATTTTGGTTTAAAATAAATTCTGTATATTTTTATTTATTTTCTTGTTTCTTTTACCATCACATCACATCTTTGAAGAGATAGTTAATAATAAATTAAAATAAACATATCAGAATTATAATTTAAGTAAGTTCTTCATTCTTCTATGATTTTATGGTTGGTTTTATTTTTTATGTATAAAAGTTTTATATTCTATTTATCTAAATAAGTTTAGTAAAGTTTATAGATTTAAATCGTAAAACATTATTATAAATTTATAAGAAAATCTATATTTTTGAGACTATAAGGATTTTTATTCTAAAAATTTATTAAGTGAGAAGTTAACTCGAATAAAAAAAAGTTTATTTACAATTGTGAATCATTTAAATTTTCATATATTAAAAATTTGTTAAACATTTTTTAAGTTGGACTAATAAAGATATGGGAGTATTAATTTGAATAGTATTGTTATTCACCTTCTATATATGTTAGTTTGTTTTTATCTATACAATAGTTATAATTATCTTAAGCTATTATATATGCAAGTGTGAATGAAAAACAAGTTTAACTGCTACGTGGTTCAATTTTTTTTTCATGTTTTATTTATGAATTAAGTTGATTTTATTACTCAGGCAGTTGAAGTGATGGTAATAATTGATGAAATAAATCAAATATATCATATTTAACAATTAAGAAATAATTATTGACTTAAAGTACCAATAAATAACAAGAAACAAAATATAAATAAAAATTTATGAAAGACTAAAATATAAAATATTTATTCAAAACTAAAAACAAAATTTACAAAATTATTGAGAGAAAAAGTTATTAAAAACAAGAAATAATACATGTATCTATCCTGTCCTAATAAGTTATTTGGAGGCTCATCAATAAAATCAAAACATAAATAAATATTTAAGAAACAACTAATCACTTTGTTGGAGATCCCACATCTACTAGAGATGAAGCCTTTCAATAGTTTATAAATGGATGCAAACTTTACTTTACAAGCCGGTTTTGTAAGGTTGAGTTAGACTTAAATTCCACTTCTTGATATGGTATCAGAGATCTCTAACCGATAGAGCTCCACTGTGCCAACTCTAATGTTGTTCCACTTGCAAGAAGAATTCATCATCTATAATGGCTTTAGAAGTGCCATTAAATCAGTGTATATTATGGTTCTTTCAATAAAAAAATTCTCATGCCAAGAGATAGACCAAGGATGACAAACATTGTGGTAGAAGAGATAACACAATTGATAAATGTCATCGCTTGCACGATTTTTCTCCAAACTACAAAAGGAGAAAATTATATTCTTTGTTAACAATGTCACGACAGTCTTCTAGCTTTAGTTTGAAGAAAGAGCAATATAACTCTCTCCTGACTCTTTTTCAACAAACATCATCACATTTCCAATACATCTATAGATATCATCTGCAACCTAAGATCACTATCAAAATCTGTCATTTGGATCTTAGATTCAGGTGCAACTGATCATATTAGTTCATCTCTAGATAATTTTGCTACATATAAAATTATTCCTAATGTTCCTATCAAGTTACCTAATGGAACTACAATTTATGCAAACATTAAAGGTACTATCATATTTTTTACTACATTCATTCGGCATAATATACTATACATATCGGGATTTAACTTCAATCTCATTTCAGTATCTCAACTAACCATAAAATTGGATTGTTTTGTTAAGATGCACCAAGAACTCTATGTTCTTGAAAATCCTAAGGGACCAGGAAAACACTTTGTCCCATATTTAATTTCAATAAATTTTATGTCTATTAATAAGGTGAATGATTGACATTTTAGATTAGGTCACTTGTCTAAGGACAAACTATATGTATTGTCAACAAAGTTTGATTACATTTCTAGGAGAACATGAGATGATTTTTGTCAAATATGTCCACTTGCTAAATAAAAAAGACTTTCATTTCCTGTAAGCTCCTCTTCAAGCAATAAGATTTTTTGATTTGTTAAATATGGATATTTGGGACCATTAGTCATTACTTCTGTGGATGAACATAGATATTTTTTTTACTATATTATGGATGATTTTTCTTGGCATACTTGGATTTTTCTTTTGAAAACTAAATCAAAAGTATAGGGCTGCATTAAATCTTTCATTACTTTGGTTGAAACTCAATCTTCTACTATTGTCAAATGCATTAGGTATGATCAAGGACCTGAATTTAATTTGCATGGATTCTTCTCTCTCAAAGGAATAGAACATCAAATGTCTTGTGTTGAGACTCTACACCAAAATAGAGTGGTAGAGAGAAAACATCAACACATTTTTAATATTACTAGGGCTCTTATTTTTCAAAGTAACTTGCCAAAATTGTTTTGGAACTTTGCAGTCTCTCATGGTATTTTTCTGCTCAATAGATTGCCTAACAAGGTTTTACATAACAAAAGTCCTTATAATATTTTGTATGGCTCTTCTCTTGATTTAACTTTTATTAAAGTCTTTGGTTGTGAAGCTTTTGCATCAACTTTGACTTATAATAGGACGAAACTTATCCTCGAGCTAGATGTTGTGTTTATTTAGGTCACTTACAGAAAGTGAAAATTTTGTCATACCATATTTTCCTAATTATCAAGACACTGATCTCTCTTTCCTTAAATCCCCCACACCACTATAAAACCAACACATTTTGGTAAAGTGAGATTTGTATCTATTTATAAACTATTGAAAGACCTCATCTCTAGTCGATGTGAGATCTTTAACACATTTAACTAACATCGACAAATGATAGGAACTAAAAAAAAATAAAAAAAAAATATTAAAATCTAATATAAATATTAAAAACTATTGAAAAATTTACAAAGTGAAAAAGAACTACAAATTTATTCAAGTCTTTGATATAAACAAAATTCACATATTAAAAAAGAGACTACAAATTTATTTAAATTTTTTATATGCTATCGATTATAAATAATGCACTGACAATATTAACGAGAGAGAAGGAGGAGAATTCTTTTAAACTTCAATTTACTAATTTGGTTATTCATTGATCATCTAATGTAAAGGTACTCACATATATATACTAATAAATACATATGATAAAAAGATGTGCATATTTTTTTAACATTAATTTAGCATTTATAAATGTATATATGGAGATGTTGTAAATGTTAAGTCAATCTTCTATACTCATAGCTATATAAACTCAGAGAGTGAGTATACATGTTAGGGTATAATTATAATTGGATAAATTTATTTATAAATTTTTTTAAAAAAGTGAAAATCAATTTTTTTATAAGTTAAAAAAGAAAAATTTATGAAAAATAATATAAGAAAAATTATACCATGTAAATTAATTTTAATTTATAAAGAAAATTATGTCTTTTCTCTTTTACAATTCATATACTTTATATGTCGAATATTTTTATTTTATGAGTTTTAATATTTATACAAAAATACTGTGTTTCAATTTTATTGTGAACAAACATAGTATATTCTTTCCCTAATCTTTATAAGTGAATATTGTACTTCAATTTTTTTAAAATGGATATTTAAACTTAATTATTGAAAGAATGGTAGAATAAGACTGGACATGTAAAATTCAAGAAAAAAATATAAAGTTTGTTCATCTCAAAACAAAACTAATAAATTGCTATTTAGTAAAGTTTGAATTTGGAAGATTTATGTATTTACTAGTAAATATTTCAGAGAATATTTATTCAACTAAATTTAATTAGTAATTTTATTGACAACTAATAACTACGGTTCTAACAATAAACTTGAATAATTGATAAATATATTTTTAAAACATATATTGTAAACACAGAAAATGTCATAGAAATTGGATTTTGAAATAGTAATAAAATAAGGTAACGAAAATAATTAATATTATATACTATATGTAAATAACATATTAAGAAATAAAAGCAAAACACAATACTTAAATATGAGGAAAATTATAATTTAATTAATAATAATATTAAACATGTTATCATAATTTATCAAATTAATTAGTTATTTTTAGAATTAAAGAATGTAAAAAATCAATTTTTTTACTTTTAAAATGACTAAAAAAAGAAAAAGCTCAAAAACAGTTTTCTATAAAGATTTTTTCAAGCAACTTTTTATTTCTTAGAAACAAAAAGTATTTGTAAAGACAAATTATAAAACAAAACCATAGTTTTTAATAAGGAATAGAAAAAATGATAAAAATAAAATATAAATAAATATTATTATATAATAAAATTCTAGAAATTGTAGATGGTTATAAAAAATTACGTGCTAATTGTAAGTAAAGTTTATTTTAACGAACAATAAAATAAATATATAAGAGTATCTTTGAAATACTTTAACTCTTATAAAAAAAAATGTGTACATAAATGCATAATATTTAAACTTCTTTAAAAAAGAAATATATTTTTGTATAATGTGATAATAATCAGCAATGATCATGTTATTTCTAGTATGCAAAATATGTTATTTGGCTGGTTTTCCTTTTCTCTCCAAATAAATTTTCTACTCCCAATTTGTTACTTTTCACCTAGCATTTTAATACATCATTTAATTATGGAAGTAGATTTATTATTAACTCCCATTGCGAATAGCATTCTAATTTTTTTATCAGCCTTTTCATAGCAACCTTTTTTGTCACATGCCTGACCATAATAACCTTATAACAAGATGATATTATATAACTGGTCCTTAATATTGTGGATTGATACTCCTGATATTTGGAATTATTATTTTTATTGTCATCTCTTTTATAGTCATTTCCAGTCATTCTGAATTATTTAGAATTTATTGCACTTGTAGCAACAACATGAATCCTTCCGGGCTACACGAATAATATAAGTTCCCCTTTTAACTTGTGTTTTTTCTATCTTCATAAATGCTTTATCCTAAGACCAACAACCCACTGAATGTGTGTTGTTATTTCATTTGCAAAAAACTTATATACAAAACAAAAAACTCATAAACCAACAAGGAGACAACTTCCTCTTGTGAACAATCATACATAAATGTACATAAATATTAGTACAAAAATACAATACAGTACTTTTCAAAACACATCTTTCTTCATCTCATATTACAACTGTTTGAGGCATTGTATTGGATACTAATACCATTTAGCATATGAAAACGCTACCTCTGGTATTTTCATCCATAACCATGTTTCAAGTTAGTACGACACCAAATCTCTTTTAAGTCTATCTTCTTCTGCCTAAACACTGTTCTATTCCAATAATTCCATATACCCCACACAATTGTTAACCACGCACCTTTTCAGGGTATATTTTTTTTTGTATTTAATTGTAGGCTATGAAAATTCTGAAAATTAGTCAGTGGATGGTTGTGGTTGGCAGAAGAGACTCCTACCCATCTATCATATAGATTTCATACCTTTTGAGACACTTCACAGGTAAAGAATAGGTGTGAGGTTGTCTTCTTTTTTGTCTTGCACGTTACACACCTTAAGTCGTCTTCTACATAGATTTACTGTCGTTGGAACCATCTTAAGGACCACTTTCCATCTAAAGTGTAGTGTATTCAATGGACTTTTCAAACTCCAAAGATATGTGAATACTCTATTATTTTCACTTACTGAATCTAATTTCATTTGAAAACATTTAGTGAAAATTTCATCCTTATCTTCCTTATATAGCCACTCATCAACACTTTTAGTTTTGGGATTATTATTTGCTAATAATATGCAATAATTGTTGTTTTTGTATTGTTTTCCAAACTAATCTCTCTCTCCTCCAAGGTATCTTCCAGACTCAACTGTCCTGTATCTATTTATCCATATCCCCTAAGACTTTATTAGTAGATTCTAATACCATATACAATCTTGGAAATAACTTTATCATTGACATTCCTCCTATCCATTCATCTTTCCAAAACTTGGTTTTATCTCATTCGTCAAGTTTTCATTGTATAGTATCATCAAAATATTGTCCAAGTTGGTAATCTTCACATGCTTTACATACATCTCTCCTCCACCAAGATTCATTCCTCAATCCATTTGACTTAGTTAGGCCCCTCCAACTTTCATATTTAGAAGATTCCATAACACATACTTATAAAAAAAAAAAATAAGAAATGGTTTTCTTCAAATTTCTCTTAAAGGAATTTGAATATTCTATAGATGTTTTTTTTTAACAGCAAAGAATAGAATTAATGGGAGCACTTTAGGAGTACTACAACCCTTATACAAAGATCGCAGAGTCACATTAGTTCACATAATATGCCTTAACCGTCCCAGAATGACTCTATTGAGTATAAAATTGCAAAGAAGCTTACATAACCCCACAAACCAGTTACACCAATCATAAAAGTGTATCTATGTTTGTCAAACAATTAGATAACACTTCCAAACATTAATGAATGATGTATACAAGGATCACATAATTCCTTCGATCCAATACTGTTGAGCCTTTGTTTTTGCTTTCACGTTCCATAATGTCTTCCACATCTATTAGACATTCCATTTCTTCTATCAACACAAACCTACACAAACCTGCACAAACCAAAAAACAATAAGACAACCATTTGTCCTACCCCTTTATGTTTTTGCCTTCGAACTATAGCATAACTTAAGCCTACTACAGACAAAGAGAGCTACATGTTCGCTAAGCATTGGGTCGGGCACAAACACCAATCCGAAAGAGAATAATTAACTCCTTTAGGTCTAAATTTAGCTCAAGATCAAGTTTTAAGCTGAGCCAGGATGAAGATTTCTGTATCGTCCACTACCCCATTATTAAACACCACATTATTCCTGGGTTTCCAAATCTCCGATACTATTGCTACCCACATACCTCTCCACACATTGTTGGCTTTCTTCCCACACCATACCAAGTTAAAATTCATAAAGTGAATCACAGGACAAATGGGCCTAACTGATTGAATACCAATCCAACTATCACACTTATTTCATACCTTTTGTGCAACTACACATTCGAAGAAAACATGTTGTATTGTTTCTTGTACACTATTGCACATCAGGCATAAATTACTGAGCTGTACAATTTGTCTCCTCGCCAAATTATCTCTAGTAGGAAGCTTACCTAACAAAACCCTCCAGCCACACACTAAAGTAGGATCAGCCGCTTTAGTTTTCTAGATTTGCTTAAACCAAGGGCCTCCTGAAGATGGATTTGATTCCTCTAAAGCCCTATAACCTGCCCCTATTGTGTAACTTTCAGTGTCTCCTTCTACCCATACCCACCAGTCTAACAAGTCCCTATTCCATTTAACAGTAGAAAGTAGCATTAATAATTGCACCTCTAGATCCTTTTCCCAATCAAACAATCGTCTTCTCCAAGACAATCCCCATGTCATACCTACCACAATCTCGGAAAAGTATTATTAAGTGATATGTTACCAATCCATTTGTCCTCCCAAAACCGTATACCTCTCCCGTTCCCCAGTCTCCAAGTAATCCTACTATCAAACCAATTGGAATCATTCACAACATCACAAACTGTACATAAATCCTTCCACCAGGTAGAGCTTTTCTTGTCATCCATGGTTAGCCTCATGTTCCTCCATGAGCCATACCTAGATTCTAAAACATCTCTCCAGACTCCCTCATCCTTAACTCCAAATCTCCACTTCCATTTAGCTAATAGGGCCGTATTAAATCTTCCAACATCTCTAATCCCCAAGCCTCCCACTTCAATGGGAGAGCACACCTTTTCCCAAGCTACCCAAGCAATTTTCCTCCCCTCATGTCCCCAACTCCAAAGGAACTTAGCTTGTATCTTCCTTATAAGCTTACATACAGAGCTCGAAGCCTTAATTCATCATCCAATTATCAGACACTAAAACTTTGTCTAATCTACTCCTAGACGTGCCATTAGGTCTATACCATATAAACAGTCTCCGAACAACTGGAATATGAGACAGTTGACACCTATCTATAAACAAATTGAACCTATCCATTTCTATGTTATCCACTCTAACTGCACCCATACCTTTTCTTTCACTTGGTTCCCTTACAGCATTAAAATCTCCCATTACACAACAAGCCCAATTTTGGTACCTAGCCAAATGGTCTTCTAATCCACACCACACTTCGAATTTCTCACTATTCGAGCATGGTGAGTAAACATTACAGATAACAACAGAAATAGTTTGACCACACCCACCATATTTATACTCACCCTCTAACAAAATAAAGCCGTTACCAACCTCTGATTTTATACAATTAAACTCCTACTTATTCCACATAGTTAAAATATCTCCACCCTCTTCGTGTGCCCCTCTGTGAATCCAATTAATCATGTTTGACCCGCATAGTAAGTAGCATTTAGAGTCATCTAAAACTCATAACTTTGTTTCCTGGATGCAAACAACACCATGTTTCTCCTTATCAATTAGACTTTTCAGATAGCTCCACTTAACCTCCCCACCTAATCCCCTAATGTTCAAGCTTATTAAACTCATAAGTCATAGTTTCCCTCTTCACGACAATAATGCCTAAAAAGTGAACTATCCCTACCTTCCATCTCCTTCAACCTCTGAACTACACTATCCTCATCCCCCACACACTAAACCCCTAACTTCTTGGCAATTTCCCACAACTCCTCTTCACCCCCTTCTATATTTTCTATAAATCTTCTATTACAATTTAAAATACTCGAATCAGAAACAGAACTATTAATAGATTTATTAGGAGAAGATTTTCCTGACCTTTAAGGGATTATGATTCGAGTGACCATGGTGTAATACGTTTCATCTTTCGCTTGCATTTTGCTTTATTGGACTCGCGTATCCAATATGGGAATGTAGTAACAAAATTAGTGGGTCCATAGTTTCCACATTAATAAGGGCAATATTACCTTGTTGTTGCAAGCATTCCAACCTAGAATCACCTACGGTTGTTCCGCCCGCATCGCAATCCTCCCCAACACCCATTACTTTACAAAGGACAACAGTGTTGCCCAGGTTCTCACGATGTTGTCGCGAATCGTTTACCACTGTCTCCTCTTTGGAACCTTCGATTTCGTTGGCAACGTATACTCCCTCAGTCAAATTAGGTGAGTGTTGTCTATCCTTGCAATTATTATCCACGTCATCGCCTCCTAGTAAAAAACAAGATTTTCCTGCATGGGCCTTCGGCTCGACAACAACATGCCTAAAATTATCACATTTGACAATCTGAACATTAAGTTTGGGTTTGGATACATTAACATCTTTGGCCCAATTAGTGTCAACTACCAGGAGGGACTTTGAAACCGTTGGCCTCTCTTCAAAATCCATCCGTTAAGACCTTTTTCAATCTTGGCAAAGCAAAAGGTTACTATTTGGCACGTCTTCTGACAAATTAGCCACTTTCTTGCTACACCTCCAGTGTGGCTTCCACCTATCTTTTATTTCACCTGTTTAGCACCTTCCTTAACCTTCCAGACTAGTCTTGATTTTGGCTTTGCCGTCACAGTTCCTTCACCCTCGCATTACTCATGGACTGTGGGGTTCTTTGGCTATCTTGTCCTTGATGTATCTGGGAACATTCACATGTAGTTTCATATCTCCTATTCTAATGGAGTCCAACTCCTTCTCCAACCTACCCACGTTCCTCACATCGTAAAATCGTACTAAACCAAATCCGTTGCCCCACTTATTCAACTTCCTCGCAATGAAAACTTCCTTTAGTCTACCCCAACGTTGAAAAATTTTCCACAGATCCTTCTCTCCAAAGTTAACTGGAAAATGCGAAAAAAAGAAGGTGGTAACATTCCACGGTAAAGGTTGAATCCTCATTGAAGCTTAAGCTCTAAATGTTAAAATAAAGCTTCTGGTTTAAGTTTTTGATGTACTCTGAAAGTATTTATCGAAAGAGATCACCAGAAAATATTTCGTGTTAAAAAAGAGAACCTACTGACATTGTTCAAGGAATTAATCGTCATAGGAATATAAATATGGAAATTTTTGTACTAGAATATTTTTCCATTCTTTTCCAATTGGGTTGAGTTTATTCTCTTTATTGATGATGTACAATAAGAGGAGAAGGATTACAATCAGTTTTTTTTTTTTTTTCTGGTTTGATTGGGTTCTCCACTTCTTTTTTTTTTTTTTTTTATTGTTGGTTTACATAATTTTTA
>Ga0099825_1008835_pt1 | contig 11720 bp, 7 predicted proteins | sample SiratroredBW_FD_76838 | JGI IMG/M metagenome (GOLD analysis project Ga0099825, IMG submission 76838) | Root nodule microbial communities of legume samples collected from California, USA - Siratro red BW | ecosystem: Host-associated > Plants > Roots > Nodule | place: USA: California | collected...
ATAACTATATATAGAAGAATAATTAAAATATTGTTGTAATAATAAATATAATTTAAAAGTTTCTTATCACATTAATAATAACATTAAATATACACATTTTTTCTATATAATTTTATTGTAGTTGAAAATTTTAATTATAATTCATAGTTCTTTGATCTTTTGTTATTATTCTTTTATTATTGATGAACTACTATTATTACTAAATGTTTAGGAATTTATACATAAAACTTATCTATTGTAGGAAGAATAGAATAATAATTATGTAGGGTATATAATTATGTACTTTAATATTGTACAAATTTTAGTTTGTAGTTATTTATTTATGGATTTAGTCCATACATAATAATGTATAGATGTAATTCTTATGTAATTATGTACAAAAGTTGTTTGTGATATATGGATGTTACCTACAAATAATACCTTATAAAATTACTTATAAATTTCTAAAATTTTTATGTTACTCTTGTTTATGAAGAATTTACCTACGAATTTTTATCATAGGTATTTCATAAGTAACTTAGCTTTACCTACAAGTTCTAAATAACACTTATGAATTTATGTAGTAGATAATATTGAGTTTTCTTATAGTGAGATTATACACTAGGATAGATCATTTGATCCCTTACACCTCACCAAGTGAAGAGGTGTATAGTAGTCACCACAATAATGATAACTATCAATAATCCCCCTAGACATCATAGGCCTAGAAATCACAGTCATCATAAGGAGCCTATAATAAACCTTCCTCCTTTCCATGGAAAAGACAATATAGAAGAATATTTAGATTGTGAAATGAAATTAGAACAACTATTTGCTCGTCGCCAAAATCCCGATTAAAAGAAAGTATCTATGTATGCCCCAAGCTTTCAAAGGTATGTCATGTATTGGTGGACTTCCTCATAAGGAGATACGTGATTCCATCATGATTCACCAATTAAACATTAGAATGAACTCCAAATTGCTATAAGAAAGAGGCATATTTTGAAGGAATAATTGCCTCCATAAGGGAGGGTTTAATGGAGCCTTATACTCTTTTGCAATATATAAAGAAAATGTTTAGTAAGTCGTCTAGTTGATCCTCTAATAGATTGTCTAGTAAAAGCAATTTTGTAGAATCGTCTAACAAGAAGAATAAATTAAACAACAAAGCATGAGTAACAACAAGAGTAATTAGAGATCAACACATAAGAATTTATCCTAGTTCACCCAACTCAGGCTAAATTTAACCCCTTTAAGCAAAACAAAGAACTTCTAAAAAACAAGAACACTCTCAAAGAGAACACGGAAAAAACTCACAAGGGTATAACTTCATAAGAATTGCAGTGGTTTAGCACTCAACCCAAAAGACTAGACACTCTAATAGCTTGTTTACACAATCACTATAACTCTTGTATTTCCAATAAGATCACTTGAATAGCTTGAATGCATTACTTTACTCTTACATTTGTTCTTCACCTTCAATCCCTTTATATAAAATTTTTGAATTTTTTCTTTGATATTTGAATTGGTTAAGTTTGGATTTTGTAATTTCTTTATATCTTTGTCTTTTTGGTGATAGACACTCAAAATAGAAAGCTTGGATTTGTAATCTTTTAATTATTTTTTAAAATTAATTTAATAAATTAATTTGAAAGTATTTGTAATATAAAATTAAAACATAATCATAAAATATTTTCATTTTAGTTAGCGCATGATACTAAAATAGAGTATCTTAGATTTTCAATTATTCAAATTATTTTTATTAAAAAAGATTTAGAGATATTCAAAATATATTAAAAAGATGTTTGTAATATTTAATTTGAACAAATCTCTTTAGAAAAGATAGATTTTTGAAATATATAAAATATAATAAGGTCAAACAAAGTCATTCCACAAAATACATAAATTGAAATCTTTTGGTTTTTGGATATAATATCTCTTGTATTGAACTCTTATTAACAAGTATATATATTTTAAAGATTTTATTTTTCATAATTAACTATTTCAGACAAACTTGTTACATGTTCAACATGTTTATTAGATCGTTTAACATGAACAAACTATAGACGCTCAGAGGGTCTACTTACTGTATATCGTAGCTTACTTTTACTAATCACTGTTAAATCATTTAAATTACAGATAAAACATATAGTTTAAAATCACAAATAAGACGTTCAATATGAATTTTGTTATGAAATCAACTAGTCTTATCACACCGTCTATCATAAACACATTGTAAACGCATAGAGGGTTTATTGAAAACTGCAGTTGTACAAAATATTGTTTGAAATAGTCAAGATACAGGTAACACATTGATTTAGTTTTTATTGTCATCAAAACATAAAACCATAAATTCTACATATGATTTCCTAGTCATTAGACCGAATAGACTGTCTAGTATCTTAACAGACCATCTAGGTGCTTAACAAAATGTCTAATGTCTCAACAATCTCCCTCTTTTTGACGATGACAAAAACAACTTTCAGTGTGTGTCCTAGAATACATTTTTAATCATCAAAGCCTACACATCTAACCAGTAAAACATACCAATAACAATCAATTAGACATCAACAGTAAGCAATTAGACGCTTCTTATTACCAATAGTAAACAATTGAACACTAAATTCAATTTTTACATGTATTTGACACAACTTCATTTTACTAAAGGCATCAAATGAAAGTAAAATATGTATTGCCTCTAGACTAGCAACATAAGCATAAGTTTCAGTATAATCAATACCTTCCTATTGTGAGCAACATTTTGATACAAGTCTAGCCTTTTTTCTCATAACCTTACCTTGCTCACCCAGCTTGTTTCTGAATACTCATTTAGCTCTAATGGTAGCGTTGTTCTTTAGTCAACTGACAACCATCTAGACTTCATTTTTTTTGAACTGGTCTAACTTCTTTTGCATGGCTTTTATCCAACTCTTGTCTTCTAGTGCCTCATTGACGTTTTTAGGCTTATTTTCTAAAATCATGATAGTTTGAACCTTTATTATAGACCTTGTTGTTACTCCTTCACGAGGATTTCCTATTATACATCAACTGGATGCACAACACTAGAGAAAGTAAAACTTGACAAGAATGAAAACTAGACGATGTCCTTATCTGAAAGTCTAAGTGACACTTATAAGACCTTTAGCACAATTCCACAAGTATAAATGTTTAGGTATTACACAATTCACTTTAGTGAGAGAATACCAAAGATTAGACACCAAAACAAAACCAAGAAAAATACAAAAGCAAAAACTACAATTTTGTGACCAAAAACTACAGTTTTGTGACCAAAAAATTAGCGAGTAAACCACAGGCTAAAAATAGCAAACAAAATAAAAATTTCTCTTGAAGGTTGAGACAAAAATTTCCATCACAAACTTATATACAAATATGGTGTCTATGTGTAGAATTTGTAATTCTAGTAATTTCGGTATGACTCTCTTTTTTTTCCTTTTCTCTAAAGTGTTTCCACTCTTTTAGGATCTCCTTGTGTCTTGAAGTCACCCAAAGAGTTGTTCCACCTAGCCCTCAACAACACCTAAGACGCTACCTTAGAAAGAGATGAGCTCTCAAGAAAAAATGGTTAAGTAAAACATTTTCAATAAAGAGTAGAAAGAGATAAAATCAAGAAAAACTCAATTAGAAATTGACTACTTTAAAGAGAAGAATGATTATTACAACACTCAAAGAATTCCATAAACAAGTTAGAATTAAAGGCAAATTTATAATAAGCACAGGTGTTAAAGCAAAAGTCTAACACCCTATGATTTTAATAAAGTGCTGAAAATAACTAAGTTTAAACATTGTCATGCTTTGCTTGTAAGATGGTAGCTTAGTTTAGCAACAAATTATGTAAGACACAAGTGTTTCATCTAACAGACCATACAATATATACAATCTCTATTTACGTATGATAAAGCATCTATAAGAGCAAACTATAAGTACATAGTCTAAGCTAATCTTATACCTCTCAAATACCTATATATTTATTCTGTGTTCCAGAAAATGTTACTTCCATCCACCAAAAAGATTTGTTTGCAAAAACAAGTCACATCAAATGACCTCTGGGATGAAGAGCTAAAGTTACTTCAACAATTTCTGACCCTAGCATTGACAACTCTAAAAGACTATCTGCTTCATATGACTTTACACTTTATAAAAAGTCAAGCAAAGGCATATTGTCCAAGACGAGATTAGTACATCCAGCTATTGGAAGGTTACGTAAAAGCCTACTAGAGTGTTTAAAAGCCCAAACAATACTAAAAGAGTCAACCAAGAGTGATTACGAGCCCAAAGAATACTTGCAATATAAGTCTACTTAGTGAAACTTAATCTCTTAATTGAGAATTGGACAAAGTCTATATGGTCAGATGAATTAGTATAAAAATATCTTATGTATTTCTTCTTTTCCTTTATCTCTTTAAATTGCATTTTATTACCGTCTATACTAACTTGGGATGGAGAGTTATTGTCAGGATACATGTTTAAAACATTTTAGCCAAGTAGATTAGTTAAGTTATAAAGTTTCATTTCTTGTACTATATCAGGCATAAAAGCTTTTGTCTGATCATTTGTCATACAAAACTACTATTTGAGTATTTATCATCAGACGATATTTGCGAAAAGGTTTTCAAAATTAATTAAAATACAATTTAATCATCTCTTGTGTTTTTCCTATTTTTAACAAAATCAAAGGAATTCCTAAATAATAGTTCTAGAATTTGATTACAAATAAAATGAAAGTTGAATCAAAGAACAAATACAACGTAAATTGAAAATTCAAGTTTGGAACTAAACAAATTTTAGACTCTATGATGCAAGCCACAAAACACAAGTTAAGCAAAAATATTAACTAGGTCATAAGATTTGAGCATTGTTTAGATTTAGTTGCTTCCTTTTGCTTTGTTTTATCACATACATGTATTGACTCTTTTTATTTTCTTTTTCTTCTTTGCTTTGTTTTTCTTTTATTGAGACAACACCTTCGTTTTTCTTACAAATTCTAAGAAGCAACTAAAATTGTTTTTCTAGTTCAATTACAAAACTAAAAACTAAAGAAGCAAGTGTTTCAAATGTTATAAGTTTATGATTCAACAAAATATTAAAGGAATATGACAATATATGTCTTAGTCATAAACTCAAACAATGAGAAAGATGTACTAGAAACTTTTTAATGGTATAATAGTAAATTGAGAACGCAAACAAGAAGAAACAACACAAATTGCTTTCAGTTTTCATGTTTTGAGATTTACAAAATTTTTTAAGAAAATCACTTCTACTTCTAATGAAATTAGGAAGATGTAAAGGAACTAGCCTATAATGTGTGGCACCAAAATAGCCTAATTTTAGCTTATTCTGCATGATGTGGGACTTCCTTCCATGAGCTCTTCTCGATGTGTTGGACGTTTTTATAATAGTCTTAGGCATCTCATACCCGGCTCAAAACTAGTCCAAATTTGTCTCTATAAAATCCTAAAAATTAAAAGAAATATTTACACATATACAATTTTTAAAATACTAAAAGAACAAAAAAAATCTAATATTCTACTCATCAAAGTAGTTGAGTCTTCTTCTTGGAGACACCATTTTTTTTGTCTTAATCATGCACCTTGTTAAAAGTCCAATATGTTTCTTCACAAATGATCCTCCATCAAGACTTCCTTTCTTAAAAATTTATAGTCTCTGAAGTTGTGTTAGCAATGTTTCTTTTTAGAATGAAACCTCTTTGTTTGGGAGAGATGAGCTTACTAAGTCTTTTAGAAATTAAGATGATATGATTGAAATTATAATTAGGTTATCATTCATCCTCGAAAACATATGACCATTGCCAGAAGAAAGTTTGAAGAAAATTTGTTTCACTTCTAACAAAGATTGATTAACAAGAGCCCATTGTCAACATCACTTAAAATCCTAGCTATAACATAAATTTGTTACACCTATTAAATATGTAGTTAGAGATACGGGATAAGATATCGAGCAAAAGGTGTCCTTCACCATGCACGTTGAGGTAAACATTTTCAATAAAAAGTCAAACTTGTTTAGTAAAAGCACTAACACAGAACAAAGAAAAAGAAAAACATGTAAGTTACATTGGTCCTTTTAAGAACGTATATAAACAGAAACAAAGTCATGCAGAAGAACCTAATGAAACATACAAGAATTATGCAAGACTTGCATACAAAAATATTTTCAAAGCCTTTTAAGTACTTGTTGCAAGAGTTTGAGTGCTAGACGACTTTAAACCAAAGAGTTTCCATTGTAAATCCTTCACTTCTAAGAAGTTAGACTCTATCATGGAGTGATTATTTTTTATAGCATCTCTTTGATATTTTTTTCTTCTAAACACCTAAACAACTTTTCTAAGAAGGACATGATGTACTTGTTCTTTATCTTAAAGAAAGATAAAATGATATTATATACGTCAGTAAACTACAAGTAACAGTGAATAATATTTTTAATATTTGATTAGTAAAACATTTTATATTTATAACACAAGAATTAGGTGTAATATAGGTTAGAATGACCTAGTATAAACTAAAGTGTTTATTGTTATGAACTAAAGTTTCATTGTTATTTTATAGGTCTCGTGTATTTGTTGGTCTTATCAAACATTTGTGAATGTATTTTAAAATTATCACACGATCTTCGATCATATTTTAAAATACATCATGTTGCAAACTTCTATCAAAAACTAAACATTTATTTCACTCTCTCCTTCAGCAAACCATTTTGTTCTTCATTTTTCTTTCCAAAATTCCATTTAAATTCATTGTGGTATGTGTAAATTAATGATAACTTGTTTTTCCTATTGAATAAGATCCTCATTATTATTTGTTTGCTCAATTTTTGTTTGGATATGTTTAATCTTTGTAGAAGCTTATGGTGTACATTGTGAAAAAGTTTCCTATTCCAAAGCGTAATTATGGTCTTATTACTAGTACATCTCATCTTGCGTGCTTCTTCAATCACTCTTCTACAAATACTCCTGAACATGTTTTGATATACTGCAAGTTATTAAATTCATTTATATGTTGCTCATTATTTTTTTTCCTTCAGTACGTTTTTAATCCTTATAAAGTGAATAAACTTTTATCGTAATCTCCGCATTTAAAATTTTTCACTTTTATAAAATTTCGGATAATTACTTTTAGTCTTATAAATTGTATAAATTTTGGTAATAATCCTTGTAAATTATTTTTCTTTGATTTTCATTTTTCCAACATTTGAAATTTTGCGCTCTAATAATTATTTTAAAATAGATAAATAGCATATGTTTTACAAATCTTAATTTGTCAAAAAGATGTTACTTATTAACATTATATCTTAATACTAGTAAACATCACTTTAAATTACTGCTTAAGTTTTCGATAACCACTTATTAGTTATCCTTTCGTTTAACACACATAGTTATCCATTGCCAGATAATACTAGGGATGAACACGAGTTACTTTTAATTTTATACGAACTCAACAAATTAGTTTTTACTGGGACTAACCACATATCTAAACCTAAATTCTTTTTTAAGTGGCTAGAATCATTTGCTACCTACAGTTGAGTTTGTTGTTGTCATGGAGTTGTACCAAAAAAAAAAAGGTGAAAGGCAAGGGATATAAATTATAATTACTTTAGGGATATTTCCTGTCTATATATGAAGTTCCTATGCTGGAGCTAAACTCGTAGGGTATGGTAAAACATCATTCTCAGATGTTTTCCGTGAGTCATTCTCGTAAAAAATTTACCACTTTGTCAAAATTGTTATGCTTTGTTGATTATTCTTGATGACATTAGCTGGTTTATTATTAGGTCAAATATGTCAGAGACATGGCGTTGTGTTGTCTCATCATTTAATATTAATGATGTGTTGTCTCATCATTTAATATTAATGATATTTTGCTGATTGTAGATATATTTTGAACTAAACGTGGCAGCTATGGGGTCTCTCAATCTAGCTCTTACGCCCCTGATTCAACTGAAGAAAAAAAAAAATGCTATTGCATCTATAGTAACAATTATTGATCGTGAGTTAAAGAAAGGCCCAGAGATGACTCTGGATTGACACTAGAAGACGTGAGGAGAGAAGTTGGGGTTCATCATGTCAGTTTCAAGTACCCCACCAGACTTTATGTTAAAATATTTTGCTTGACCATTAATTCGTGCAAGGTTGTTTCTTTCAAATTTGTACAGAACAATGCACAAATAGTATTCTCCAGCAAATGATTAACTTCAAAATTTCCATCAGAAGGATACAAGCAATCTGTTTACGCTGATGAAAATCAGAGAGTTGAACAGATAGCAGTAACTGGAAGTGAAAAATCAACAATAATCTCAGTATTGTGAAGATTTTATGATCCTGATCCGTCACATTACACTTATTGGAATTGAAATCCAAAAACTTCTAGCTAAATGGTTAAGGTAACAGTGGGCCTGGTGCCGATAACCCGAGTTGTTCAGTGACAATTAATGAGCTAATATTGCAAAATGCAACAGAGGCAGAAATCTTGGCTGCTATAGAAATGGCAAATGCTCCCATGTTCATTAGAAGCATGCAGCAGCGAAATTTCAAAGTGAATAAGCTCAATCACCTTTTAAAAATACCACTCTCAAATGCAACTAACTATCATAGAAATTTTTAAATAACAAGGGTATGAATTCTTGAAAAAAATGTGTAGGGTTGTGAAACCATTGTAGGAGAACTTGGATCTAAATTATCTGGAGGGACAAAAGCAACATGTGGCAATTGCAAGAGAAATGGTGAAAAATTCAGAAATAATACGACTACATGAAACCAACAGTAACCTTGATTCTGAGTTTGAAAAAGGAGTTCAGGATGTTCTGGATCAAGTTATGGTGGACAGAACACAATATAGTAGCACTAGCTTATCCACTATTAAGGCTGCAGGTTTAATTGCAGTAGTTAAGAATGGAATGGTTGAAACGAAAGGAAATCATGAAACAGTTATAAACAGGGGTAGTGACTAAGCTTTCATAGTAGCATCGAAAAATAGTGCATAACATAGACTACTCTGTGTCCATTATTGGTTTCACCCGGAATAAGCCAGAATTTTTTTCCTTCTCAGCCAATTGACAGGAGTCGGGTATTATGGGATTTTTAAATTTCACATCTAGTATGAAATATTGAGTGAAGTAGTTAAGAGTAGCTTGGTTCTCCCTCCTAAAAGGGAAGGTTCCCCAAGTACTTGGTCCGTAAAAATAAATCGGCATAGTATTCGTTTTGGTATCAATCTCATCAGAGAGAAGATGCAATAAATGACTGTTAAACTAAAAACTTGACAAGAGAATCCGCTTTCACGTGCATGGGAGGCAATTAGGCGCAAAGATAAACATAAGATAATTACAATGAAACAAACGACCCAAAACACCATGGCTACTATATACAATACGGAAAATAGCAACCAGAAAATGGCGGGTCTGCCTCATAGAACTTCATTATAATCTCTCCAGTACATACAAAGAATGTACTACATTATATCTAAACAAGTTCACAACGATGACAACCAAGTATCAAATTCCAAACAAATTAAAATCAAAACACGAACATCCAAACTCCAAAGAATTTTACATAGCTACACAGAATTGCATAATTCAATCTGAAGTAATTAATCGAGGGCTCGTTGTACTGTTATTACCCAAACATACTAAACGTAAAACAGCAGCAAATCAATATAATCCAAACAACCCCTTTATACAAAGTATTGTTCTCCTAAAATAGAAAACAAGGGAAGACAACAAAATACACACTATAAGAAGAAAAAGACACTCTCAGCCATACTCTTTCCAATACATACTCTCTGGGTTGAAATTTATTCAAAATCCAAAATTTCTATGTCACATGTCATTAAATAATATTTATCTTTACCCTAACACTCATCTAGCATGATTCACTGAGGAGTGAGAGCTATTACCCCATTACCATTGACAGAATGTTCCACAGCAACTCCTTTCTTGCTACCCACATTGTCACTCTCTTGTGTGCGATCATCCTCATCCTCATCAGAGTCCAAAGTGAAGTTCGGCGAGTCCTGCAAATTCTGCAATTCAGCACCGAGCGGCGCGTACCGCGTGGAAAGAGAGTCAAGGTTGGTTATTCCTCCACTTCTGGCGCAAACAACGGAGAAAAAGCCAACAAGAACCACCACCAAGAGCGCGAGGTGGCAATTGAACTGAAGCGTGGCTATGGCCCGGGCCCTATGATACTCCGGGTGCCCCTTGCACCTCAGCGTGTAGTTCCCTCTGCTCACTCGGTGCAGAGAGCATCCCTGGGCCACCCAGCCCGAGAAGAGGGAGAGGCCCATTTGGAGAAGCCATGTTCCGTGTAGAATCAGGCCCACACCGCGGCCCAATTTGGGAACACTGGAGCGCGGAGATCCCACATCGAGAAGAGTGCAGAGAACGCAGATTGCGATGGGAACCAGCAAGAGGTCGTAGTAACGGTTCTCGACGCCGGTGGGGTCCTTACGCTGAAGATAGAAGAGGAGAAACTCTTCAGCGAAAGCAAAGACGGCAACGAGACCGAGCAACGGCGAAGGGAGAGAGAAGAGAAGGAGAAGGGAGTAGAAGAGGAAGATGAAGGCGATGGGAAGGACCTGGAGCTGAAGCGCGGTGCCGACGGCGTCGTTTGAGTGGTGTGCGTCGAGAAGGGAGAGAGTGGAGTTGAGGATGAAAAATGAGGAGAGGATTGCGAGGGCGATCGGAAAAAAGAGTTTGTTGGTTCGGGAATTGGGCGGAGACGGTGAAGAGGAAGAGATTGGGGATTGTTTGGATGGGGAAAGGTGAAGAAGGGCTTGGTGTGTTCCGATGAGAATGAAGCCGACGCCTCCCAGTGCAAAGGAGAGGAGTTCCATTGATTCAATCGCTTCTCTGCAGCGTCTGTGCCCAAATTTCGATCCGATGATGATTTTGGTTTGGGTCAAACGTCAAATGTGGATGCTGCCAACTTCCGAAACTTCCCCTGGAAGCTTCTACCCAGCCGTATTTATATCTCATCTTAAAAGGAAAATCAAAATCAAAATGTTCTTAAATAATGTTGTTTTCATCTTTTTAATTGTATAAGTTTACACCTCATCTTTTCACACTTGATAAAAGGTAATTTCGCACGACTTTGACTTATTATAATTTGAAATTCGAAATTTCATTAAAGTTTTTCTTAAAAAAAATATTAAATTAAGAAAAAAATATATATTTAAATTATTTTTAGTTTTATTTTTGAGTGACATTGGATTATTGAAACGTTTTAACTTTAACTTTATTAAGATAGTATATTATATTTGAGGTATTATTTTTTTTTTTGAAATTCGGAATTTTATTATATTTTTGTTTATAAAAGTTACAGTATAAAAGAATAAAATATATTTAAAATGTCTTTGATGTGGATTATTGGTTATACTAAAATAAATTTTTTAGTTCAGAGTTAAGAAAATAAGGATTATTTTTGGAGTTATTTTTTCATCTCCATATATGATATTAATGTTTTTTAAGTTTAATGAGATAATATCATTATAATATATTTGAGATATTGTCCATTTTAAAATTCGAAATTTCATCACAATTTTGTTCTTCAAGAGTATTTTCAAGAAAGTTAAAAAAGAAATGTATTTAAGTTCTTGTTCTTCCCTTCTTCTTCCATGCACATCCTTTGTTGTCCTTGGTCTTGCTCTCGGTCATCTCCGTTCCATTTATGGTCTATGTTTTCTTGCTCTCTGGCTACGTTGTTAAAGGTAGAC
>Ga0099825_1008838_pt1 | contig 11718 bp, 8 predicted proteins | sample SiratroredBW_FD_76838 | JGI IMG/M metagenome (GOLD analysis project Ga0099825, IMG submission 76838) | Root nodule microbial communities of legume samples collected from California, USA - Siratro red BW | ecosystem: Host-associated > Plants > Roots > Nodule | place: USA: California | collected...
AAATAGGAGATTATTAGGATGAAAATATTTTAATATCTCCATAATAATAAGGTCCCTAGAATCTACACATTTATTCCAGCAGGTTTTATTTCCTTTTTTAAGAGAATGTGATTGTTACAAATAAAGTTGAAAATGTAATTAGCATGATTGTAATTAATAAAATATTTCTTTGTTCCCTCACATTATTCAAGTGTAAGGTCACGAGAAATGAAGCAAAGCAAATATAATTGTACAAGTAAACAAGAATGGTTAGTGAAAACAGGAAATGGAACATACCGCATAAGCAAATATGGAACCATCATTATTGAATGCACTGCAAGGTATGGGTTGACTACACCTTTGCATAGCCTGCCAAACATATTAAAGTCTTGTGAGCATATGACAATAACAACAAATACTTCAAAGGAATGAACGTATGAGTCACATAGTACTTTCAAGATCTTCATACATTATCAACCCAGTAATAGGGGCTTAAACAACCAAAAGAGAAACACAAACATCCAAATTGGATATTGAAAGGAATTCATCCTTCCATTTTCTGGCAAGTGATAACAGGCGAATTAGAGACTAAGTGCCCCATGGCCCCACCCTGAAAAAGAAAATTAATGGCTAGAAAGGAGAGTAACAGTAATATCTTGGTTACCAGGTCTTCAGCCATACATACAGAGAGGTCCTACTATGAAATAGGAGCACAAAAAACAGTATGTTATCCAGAAACAAACAACAACACAAGTATCTTCTGGAAATTCCAGAGATCAGTTTCAGAATGAAAGGACAAGTAAGAAAAGAGTATTAAACAAAGCAAGAACCTTGAGCCTCTGTTTACTGTCCTTGTCCCAGAAATTAAAAGCACCGTCAGATCCAGAAGTAGCAAAAGTGTGATGTATCTGAAAGCCAAGACATAAAATCAGATCTTAGATAGAAGAATATTAAATCTACAGCTTGAAAACAAATTAAACTAATTTTGATTTTATATGGTGTACTACCGGATGGAAATTTAAGGAGTTGACAGAATATATCTCATTGTTCTCTCTGTGACATTTAAAAGTAAAATTCTTGCTTTGTTGTGCATCATCCAGGTGATGTACTCCAACCCTTCCTTCAATTGAGCCAACCTACAGAGATACAGTGTACAGTCAATACTCCATAATGCCAGAAGTTCAAATTATTGAAGCAAAAAGAATAACTTTCAGCAGATATACAGCAAGGATTTGACAAGAATAACAGCAGGAAAAGCAAGAGTATTAACGTTTGAATTTGTATATGTAATACAAGTCAAATATAGTTGAAGGAAAGCAAGGAGATGTTCAAGAAAACACAAACTGAGGGGAAGTGGAAGAAGAAGAAAGTGAAGAGAAAATGAAAAAGTTCAGGAGTCTTGAAGTGGTCTAATGACCAAGATACAAAACAGAATCATGATTTGTAATCTGTGTACGTTGCAGAATATATAGGAACTATAAAGGAGAATGTTGCAACATAATCAATGAAGTTGTGACAATTTATAATATGGTTGCATCAAAAACAGAATCAAGTAGTTACAAATGATAAGTACCCAAGGGGAGAACCAAACATTTAAATACTCCACCAAATATCCCATACTGGTAGAAGTGAGACTTAGGCTCCCTATACGATGATGTGGATATCAAGAAGATGATTCTAAAGAAAGGTCCCAAGAGTAGACTTAGTAAGTAATGACTGCATGGATAGGGAGATCAGAAATAGTTATAAATAAATAAATTCTTATAGAATAAAGTTTATTTTGTCTGTAAAATTTTAGATAGTAGAAATTTACTCTCATTTTCTTTCATGTCAAAAATACAAGCAAAAAATATTTTGCATTTGGGCCTGTTAAGTCCAATAAGACAAGGGGGTGTAAGCATTGGAAGGCAAGGAAGAAAGCAGAATTTTGAAGCCCTTCAAGCCCAAAACAAGTCTCCAAATTATCGGCCAAATGGTTGTACAAAGAGGCAAGGAGTGCATACAAGGTAGCAAGAGAAGCATGACCTTAACATGATAAGCATGTCTCAATTTCCATCATTGCCTTTTTTTAATTTTGAATTTTAAATTTCTTCCCTCCTTTGTAATTCAAAATCTTGGCCACATGTTAGGCCATTCTAGGTTTGATTTGCATTCGATTTCTAGGTGCATTTACATTTTATTAGGATTAGTATTTTCAGATTTCAAGGCTATAAAGAGCCTACTCTTCTCCTTGTAAAAGAACTTTTGGAATATATTGAATGAGAGAGTAATTTCTAGAACATTTCTAAAGTGTCTTTGAAAGAGAGTTCTCTTCTTGCTTTGGTCTTATCTTAGAATACAGGATTAAGTGGCGACTGAAATCAACACTTATCTTGAAGCTCCTTCAAGTGGTGTGGCATCATTCATCAAACCATAAGTCCTTCTCTTTCATTCTTTTCTTTATTTCCTTTGAATTGTCGAGATGTTCTTGTTCTTTCTTCATCTTGTTTCATTTGCATTCTATTATAAGTTTATAAGCTTCTAACAGTTTTTGTTCTATCATCTTCATTATTTTGTTGTGTTAGTAATCTTGTGTATGTGTTCTTATAGATGCAAGTTTTCACACATACAATCCTTATGGATTAAATGTGTTTACTAATGATCATCTTTAATTCTGTGCTCGTTGCTCTAAAATTCATAAAAATATAAACAAATTTAAGTTTGTTAGTCTAAATCAAGCTAATTCAAGTTAGATTGTCATCACTTAATTTGCATCGTGGCATGACTGAAATGTATTAGGACACAGATTTTTCTGATGATCTAACATGAAGGGTAATGTAAATTAATTTGCGACAATATATTTAACATTTTAGATAGCCAAGGTAAAGCATCAGAGACTGGGTAGATTGTTGCAATAGTTGGAGGTGTCAGAATGGAAATGGGATAGCATTGTCATGAACATCAATGCTAATTTGCGACATTTAGTTAAGGGAATCGATGCAATTTGAGTGATAGTATAGTCTAAGGATATCTATGTCGAAATTGACCCAGCTATACATCAAGGAGACAGTGGGATTTCATGGTATACCTTCCAACATAGTTTTTAATTGAGATCCTAAGTTCACTTATAGGTTTTGGCAAGCCTCACAAGAAGCCTTAGGAACTAGATTGAGACTTAGTTTCGCTTATCATCCTCAAACAAATGGACAATTAGAGAGCACAATAAATCTTTCAAAGAATTGTTAGTGAACTTATATATTAGATCATATGGGAAGCTGGGATGAAATATTGTCTTTGGTGAACTTATCCACAACAACCATTATCGTGCTTACATTGTTATTGCTCTTTATGAAGCACTATTCTAATTACTAATATACAAAAAGTGTTGTATGGTAGGAGTCTCTAATATACAAAAAGTGTTCTCTCCACTAAACAAACTTCTTGAGTAGATAGAATTTGATCACAAAATCATCAAAGTTTGTATTCATGGCACGAAAAAATTATTACCATGTCCAACTAGTACAATTTCTTAATTTCTTCCAATGAATTAGTTTGCAATAACATCGTCACATCAACAACAACTTGAGCTTCCTCGCAATAAAGGTCATATCATTGTTTATTTAAGAGATACTAGCTTATTAGGAGAATCATAGATGTCTTTGTCAATGGGATTTGTATGCATCAGAAATAGAGCCAAGTTCAGTTTCAAAGCGGTCACGGTATCCTTGACCAAGGAACCATAATTCCACAAAGGCAGACCAGGATGAATAATTCTTCCAATTGAGCCTTGCACTTGTGATGGTCAGAGTAGCTGAAAAGAAAGGAGCAGACCCTATTGAAGCCAATAGTGACCAAAGCTAAGAACATAGAAGAGAAACCCTAAAATCGTGAGAGCGTGTGTCCCAACACAGGTTCATTGGAACAATAAAATGAGGTCAGAAATGGAGACAAAAGAGTCCAGCTAGTCAGTTGGAGGTGTTGCCAAGTGGCTCTCGCAACAAGAAGGTTGCACATGGATGACACATGCCACAAATGGGATGAGCATAAATTGGCGCGTGATAGCGCGTGGCTAGTCAGTTGGTCGCACGACCATTAGGGTAACCCTAAATCTTTTTAACAGAAGATGGCCATGACACTTGAGAGCAACAATCACGACAGCAGACGTTGTTGAAGACAGTGAAGGAAATAGAGCGGGATTGTACCCGCTTTGATACCAACTTGAACAAATAAGATGGATAGAACATAGTGTATTCAACTTACACTGTTGTGCATTTTATTGATGTATATATATATATAGGATACAAAAAGAGGCAAGGAACTTGCCTAAAACCCTAACCCTAAAGCTGGGTACACACGAAAGAAATATTAACAGAATAACATTAGATTTGAATAGGCATGAAGTGACAAGCATAGTAGGATTGGACCACTCATACCATGTCAAGAATAAGGAGTTTTGGAGAAAACTGATACTTGAGAGATCACTCTCAGTTGACCTATTAGTATTGAAAAATATACAATCTGAAATACAAAAAGTTGACAAGAAAATTACACACTAGGACCCTATAATATGGTTGACAAGTACAGCAGAGACAACAATTGTGCAAGATATTCTAGAAGATAACAATAATTTTTTTCTAACACACATTGGCTATGTTCTCAAACCTAGTACATGTCCAGTGATCATGGGTATGTACCAGGAGGTACCACACGATTAAAGAAAAAAAAATAGATACTCATTTTTATAAGTTTTGCCCTTTTGTATTTTCTTTTTTATCATTTCTACAATTTGGTCATGTTTGTATAAATTATATTTTCTTATATATGTATATTTTGTAAATTTATATCCTAGATATTTGAAATTTTCCATAATTGCAACATAGGTTTTAGCATCCTTGAGCTGTAGAGAATCTTCAAAACATTAATTTGTAAGCCTAAACCATGTGCCAAATTGCCCCATATCATAGCAGCAATGAGATTAAATAAAGTAAAGAAGGAAACAATAAGACTTCTATTGGTGTATTTAAATGTAAGTCACAGTTGAATACATACCAAAAAACCTTGTTGATCTGGAAAAGCCGCAACACATCTTGTCTGATATTTCAGCGGAGATACAATTCTCTTGTATTCAGTCTGTTGGGATTTCAATATAAATTAGCAGAATAACATATATTACTGATATTTATGGATATGAATAGCTCCTCAAGTATCAATATGAAATTGGTGCTTCTTAATTTCTCCTTGTTAAATTCATGTAAAACCAAAAAGAATAGAACAAGTGAATACAAACAAATCACGTGAAAATAGCAAGTAAGAGGTGGAAAAATAACTGTATACATAAACGGGCCATATCAAGTGGAGGTGATTTTAATAAGAGGAGTAAATTTAGGTCGTTCAACCAAACATGGATAGTCAAGATTAAAAGATTTCATATTGTCACTTGATCACTTAAAAAGAATAAGGGGAAGTAGTGTAGAGGTGGGCAGGAGCTATAGAGAGTGAGATCACTGAGAATATTCTCGGGTGAGGGGAGCCTGTGGATTTGGGCTGATAAGACACCACTATAAGATTATCTTTCATTTCTTGTTATTTTCTTGTTATAAAGTATCAATTACAGTATCATGCAGTGAAGCTTGCACTTCTGAGCCTATCACTAGCACTCATGTTACACAAATTACACAACAGTAATAGAATTTCAAGTTGAAACTTCATCTCCTAAGCATAAAAGTCAAAATTTACATTACGACGGCAACTATTTCATACAAACCTACAAACAACAACACTGAAAAATAATCTAGAAAGAAGATTGCAAGATTACCTGAGGATTTTGCAAGTTGAAGACAATCAGATTTCGATCAGCAGTTCCCACTACCATCAGAGGATGTTTGACTGTTATTGCATAACACCGATCAGGAAGTTGTTGTGTATGCACTGGATTTGGTTGCCTTGTATCCCAGTACCTAAAATAAAGAAAGTACAGTGTAAAATAATTTACTAACTAGTTAAAACTTCAACATAATCCACCACAGAGATAACAAGGAAAGAGAATAGTACAGAAAATGCCATTTTTTACACTGGAAGTTTTCAATACAAGTGGCACAATGTTATCCAAAGAAACAATCATAAACTTCTTAAAGATAAAACAAAGAAGGAAAAATGGTCATTTCACCAAAGCTTCACACCATGAACCAAGTATTTAGTAATAATGCATAAAATGGTTATTATATCTAAACTTCTCTTTCAGCAAGTTCATGAAAAGACAGAAAGTGAGAATAAACTGTTCCAAATGAATCCAAACATTCTGAGATATACATTTTATAAGCACAGTTATTCTATTTGTATGCTTCCTAGCCTATCCTAATAATAAACATATGCACACTACAATATTCAGAATCGAGCACGCAATAAATGGTCACCCCACCAAAACATTAACAGAAATTGTGGCCCAAACAGATGTAGTTTAAGTGATCCCAAAGCAAATTTGGAAAATTTTCAAATGTTCATAGCATGTGTTACATTTGACTAGTGCAATTTATATACAACACGGGTTACTTTGTTTTACACTTAAAAAAAATGTCATCTATTAACTAGAATAAGGTTCATTTAAACTAGGCACCGCAACCCATACTAGGATCTTTGTTGAGAGAAATTTTATTTAATTAAAAGGTGTATACTTTACAGCGACAAAGGGAAGACCAAGAACTACACTCCTCAAGGAAAAATACTCTTTTGCCCATTTATACACCAAACCTAAAGAACTGCAATGTTTATTACTACCATCTCCCATGCAGACACAAGCCTCCTAATCCCCTGCCAACCTAAAATACGAACTACCTGCCACCTCAGCTAACTAAATCCAGAGCCCCTCTTAGTATGTGTGTTTAGTTCACCTTATTTGACAATATCAATTGCTCTTTCATACCAACCTCCTGAGACATGCCATCCTTTTATAATAACACAACATCACTATAAACCCTCTTAATTTCAACACGCAGAAAAATAATCAAGATGCATACTTCAGGGTCTTGTCCCAGCTTCCAGTAGCTAAAAGATTCATCTCCGGTATCCAGGCAAGATCTTTCACAGGTGCATCGTGCATGGCAACAGTCATTGGTTGTCCACCAGAAGTAAGTGGCCACATCTTGACCTGCTTGTCACAGCCCCCAGAAAAAACTGTTGTTCCATCATCCTTCCAAGCAGAGCACAAAACCTTCACAAATAAAACAAAAAGCACGTTCAAAAAGTGCCCCAACGGCCAATGCCACTTCAGTCCCAAACAACAATACATGTTTTCTAATAAAACCTATTGGAATTTGGAGTTCATATTCATTACCGGCTGGTCATGAGAAATGGAAGCCTTGGGAGTACTGGAGACAGCAGTCCCATTCCTTGTTATCTCCCAACATCGAACCTATCAAAGTAGAAATTGACAGAAAATTAGAATGAAGCTTAAGCATTTAGGGTTTCTTGTTATGTCTTCAGCATTTAGGTTTAGCATTTGGTAATAAACAAAATTTTAATTAAAAGAGTGAGAGAAGGAAACCTGATTATCCCATGAAGTAGCGACGAGGAAATTGGCCTTGGGACTGAACGAAAGACTGGAAATTGAATCAGAGGGTGGTTGGGCGACCTGAAATTTTCATTTTCGAGGGAAAAATAAAACACTGAACAAAGAATGTAACAGATTCAACATTGAAGAATGGGAATATCGTTATTATTATTACCTCAAAAGATTTGTTGGGATTGGTATTTGCGGCTCCGAAGGTGGACATTGTGATGAATGTAGAAGACAGAAGGAGAGAGAAATTGAGGGGTGGAACAGGAGAATGAAAAGTTTGAAGTGAAAGCAACGATGCTGCAGTGCATAGGGTTTCAATGAAAATGGGTCACACTAACAGCATTTTGCTGAAGTGAATGCAGAGATGGTGCAGTGCATAGGGTTCCAATGAAGATGGGTCACACCAGTACCTAAACGGCCGTTTAGGGGCGGGCGTAGCTTAGCTTGTGGCTTGTTACAATTTTTTTCTATATTTAAATATAGGTTTCTCTGTTGCTTAAATTTAAAATAATTTTTTAATGGTAGAAAATCATTTAATTATTTATTTGTTCAAATATAAATATAAAAATATTTTTAAAAAATATTTGTAATTTTTGTGATTTTTTTCTCTTTTTATTTGTGATAACATTAATGGAACGGTCCTAAAACCTATAACACGGTTAAACTTCAAAAGTATGAGAGAAAAAAAATTTCCACGAATTAAGAATAATTTATATCATATATATATATATATATATAATTATCATACAATCAAGAAAATGAAATCTTATATTTAGATCTATTAAATAAAATAATATTATGAGATTGATATACGTGCACAAAAAATAATTAAATAAATAAAATAATGTAAGAGAATATAAGAAGATAAAATTTTTATAGAAGACCCTGTATTTAAATATTAAATTTTTTTTTTCTTCTTATTAGTTTTATATAAATTGCACAAATATATTTTTTTATAATCATAAGATTTTGTAAAAATATAAGTGATTTAATTTTGGGTTATAAAACCAGTTACAATATAAAAAGACCATAAAGGAAGAACTCAAAGAGCATGGAAGGATGAGCCATTTTTTGGTTTGTGCTGAGATTTAGGTTAATTAGAAAAATCTGGATAGGTATTCAAAATATTAGGTTTATCATAAATCTTTTTCTTAAACCAAGCTAAGAAAGTCTTATTATGTCCATTTTTATTCATCTAGTGCTACTTTGATTTCATAAATATGTTGTGAAATGTAGAGAATAACCTCATTAGTGTTATTCAATATGTGCAAATGCTCTTGGTCTAATTCTTTTCCACTTACATTTTTAATCTTCATATTTTGAATACTCTTACCTTCACATCTCTCATCATGTTGAGTCTTAGAAACTTTTATTGGTGACTTACATTTCTAATCTTCATATTTTGAATATTCTTACCTTCACATCTCTCATCATGCTGTGTTTTGGAAACTTTTATTGGTTCACAATTTGGCATATATCCCGAACAAAACTCAACGACTTCTTCTACAATATACCTTTCAACAATTGAAGCTTTTGGCCGATATTGATTCTTGACATATCCTTTCCATATCTTCATCTATCTCTCAATAGGATACATTCATCTCAGATAAATCGGGCTACATAATAGTTTCTTACAAATGTTTGTTCTTAGTGGTCCTCTTTTGTGCTTTTCCGAACACAGTATTAATGTTTTGTACTATCATATACTTGTTGACCATTGTGAGGTGTCGATGCAACTTCATCTTCCTACCATCTATTAAATGTTTTCTCTATTCTACGATAAATATAACTATGAGAAAGGAACTTTCGATGTCAATTGTACACAGTCTCCTGCCCCATGCTTAATTGAGCATAATTAGTGTTTTCTTCACATATAGGGCATGCATAATGAACCTTCATGTTGTAACCACTAAAGTTATCATATGTAGAAAAATCATTTATTACACAAAATAACATTGCATGCAAATGAAAATTATCTTCATAGCATGCATCAAAGACATCCATGCCTCAATCAAAGGCTTAAGATACACATCAATGTCATAGTTACTATTCTGTAACATGTTTTTGTTATATAAGCATCTCATTTAACAACTCTAGCACTTCAGTGAAACTTTTAAGTCCATCTACTCCTTGCTTTTAATATAGACAATTTTAAAGTTGTTGATAGTCACTTAAAGTTATTGCATCCTAAGTACAATTATTGCTCTGAATCAGATTTTAAAGAATTATACACATGAGTTCTTCTAAAATTTTCTTCACCCACATCACATATCATGTTCTCTAAATGATCAATCATTCATTCTTCATAATTTTTTGTTGTTCCTGACATAGTAGGGTTGTCTAATATTTATTCGTGCCAAGTTCATATTGTATAACTCTTCACCATATTGAAGAAGAACAAATGATCACGTACTTCATTCCAATCCTTTCGTATTTGATTTAGACAACAAATGTAATGATAGTAATATGGTCCATTGATAGGTTTCCCATTTTGGTGAGCAAACTGCAAGAACTTGTCAACTCTCGTTTACTCTTCACTAACGCAACGTGTATCTATCAAACTTTTCTCCATTACTACATATGTTACAAATTCCATCATGATCAACCATGCAATGTCAATTTCTCACTTTTGTAATTGAATGAGAGGCCTTACCCATTTGCGATTTTTTTTTCATAATTTTGTAATACATACAAATAAAGAATACTCAAGCCCAAAAAATACTAGACATGTACTTCACAATATTATTCTACTTAGTTGAACCTGACTAGTTTGATCAAGAATTGGATGTAGTCTGTTATGACAACTGAACCAATATAAATTACTATGTGTATTTTCTCTTTCTCTTATATCTTTTTATATTACATATGATCATTGTTTACACTAAACTAAGAAGGAGAACTAATGCGTGAGAACTTATTAAAATATTTTACCCAAAGCTTTTAAACTATGTATTTGATCTACACTTGCATTGGTTGGTCAGACGCTAAAACTATGATCTAATTACTTGTTAAAGTAAAAAATATATCTCTTTAAATTCAACGCAATATGTCTTCCCAAATTTCATACTTACAAGTTTTGTCCACTTATACCACTTTTCCATTCTAGCCAAAATTTTCTTCTCCATAAAAAAAATGTTTGACACTTCCACAATGACACTAACCTCCTATTTTGTCTAGTATCATCCATATACGGTTATCGATCCATAATGCCTTCACACAGGTCGCATAATTCAAATAAGGACAACCAAGTGAAAAACAATGATGATAATCCACTTTCACCAGCTCTTACTATATCTAGTGAACATGAAGAACAAAGACAATCTCGAAGATAAAGAAAAAGATCAAAGTATAACACAACACCATATTAATAATTTATTTATCATTATGTAATAACAATAATGTTATTGTCCTAATTTACTTTTCATATTCATTTGTTTACTTAATCTAATAATGATATTTCTTTTATTTACTCATTCTATTTTTACACAATACAATAAATACACATACAACAAAATAATATAAAACCAAAGTATACATAACAAACTAAACCTTAAAACATATTAATATATAATAATAACTAATTTATAATTAAATAATTTCTAAAAAAATCAAAGACACTACTAAATAGTTTATCACATATTAAATATACTTAACAAAATAACTACAGAATAATATTTTATTAAATTACTTATTAAATAATTTTTTAAATAATTCATTAACATATATTAATAACTAATTTATTATTCAATAACTTCTCGGATAAATGACATAATTATTTATTAAAAATTGAAAAAATGACAAATAATTAACAATTACAAAATCAAATTAAATATTTTGTTAAATAATTCAATAACATATATTAATAACTAATTTATTATCAAATAATTTTTCATATAATTAATTATTAAAAATTGAAACAATAAAAAATGACAATTACAAAATTAAAAAAAAAATAAACAAACGTAAGTTGTGTATATAAAACATTACTTTAATGCGAAAATTAAACAACTAAAGTCTTCTTTTATTCAAGGCTAAAACAATAAAATAAATTAATAAGAAAAAAGTAATAAGAAGAAGATAGTTCTAAAATTACTTTATTAATTATAGTTGAACTGCGAACTTGAATGATGAATCAACGAACAGTAAGGACATTATATATATATATATATATATATATATATATATATATATATATATATATATAT
>Ga0099825_1008839_pt1 | contig 11714 bp, 4 predicted proteins | sample SiratroredBW_FD_76838 | JGI IMG/M metagenome (GOLD analysis project Ga0099825, IMG submission 76838) | Root nodule microbial communities of legume samples collected from California, USA - Siratro red BW | ecosystem: Host-associated > Plants > Roots > Nodule | place: USA: California | collected...
AAAAATATATATATAAAATATATATATATATATATATATATATATATATATATATATATATATATATATATATATTATAAAGTTGTTAAATAATTATAAATAAATAAAGGCTATAAAATACCATTCCTAGTTTCAAATCAAATCATTATTAGTTATTCCCTAATCATGATAATTTCTTCGGATAAATAACCTCTACAAAAGGGAATTGTATGAAATTAAAACGTAACCCATTGATCCTTGTCAATTACACCTAAATTACATTCATTATATCTGCATAACAACTCATAGACGATGACCAATGATAAAGAAACAGCTCACACACGATCTTCAAGCATTTGTTTTCAATCTAAATTTATCTTTCTTTCTTATGGAAAAGAAACCACCACATTGCGGCCCCTCTTTGTTCTCTCTCTCAAAGATTTGGGAGGGAGAATCAGAGAAAGCATCATCATGGATCCATCCCATGATGGAAGAGGACATCATCCAAAAGGATCATTCTCCAATGAGTCCTCTTCCTGCACGCATGGTGATGCTCCACCACCACCACCGACGGCGGCACCGCCAAACATGATGTATTACTCACCAGGAATGGGATACCAGCCAGGAGCCCATGCCCCTCCTCCACCCATGTCTCCCCAAGGTTATTACCCTCCAGGATATGACCCATTCCCTAATGACTACCCTCCACAACAACCTCAAGTATACCATTACCCCGCAGGCCCTTACTTCAGCAATCCACCCACCTATAACAACCCTGGTAGAACCAAAGCCTTCTTTCGTGGTTTCGTTCTGTGTTCTTGTGTAATATTCATCGGCCTCTTCATTACCGGCCTTATCACGGCGCTAATGTTGCACCCCGAACTACCCATTTACACCGTTAATTCCCTCTCCGTCGCCAACTTCAACGTCTCTACAACGCTAACCGCGGATTGGAACGCCACCTTCTCCATTCTCAACCCCAACGACAAGGTCAACGGTATCTTCTCCGACTTTAAGGTGGATTTGTTGCACAAAGACCACGTCTTAGCCATGAGTTACGTACTCGATTTTGAGTTGGACAAGAATGAGAGTAAGCAAATCGACGCGACGGCGTCGTCGAATGGGTTCTTGCTTCCGAGGTGGGAGTTGGATGAGATGGCGCAGGAACAAGCGAGTGGCTCCGTTACGTTCGTTCTGAGGATTGCTTCCATGGTGGAGTTCAAGTCTAGCACGATTTCCACGAGAATGTCGTTGGTACTAGCACTTTGCGACGGCTTGAAGGTTGTCTTTCAGAATAACACCGGCAACGGCGCGCTGGACAATGGAGGAAGCCCCATCAATTGCCAGCTTTATATGTGAAAAATGCGGTGCCTCATGCTTAGGTGTTATACAAATCATGTGGATATTTCTTTTAGGGTAATCGAAAAAAAAAATATAAGTTTCCTTTCAGCCCCTATATATTTTTTCTGCTATTTTGTTAGAATAACTTTTTGCGTAGATTGTCTCATAAACAACAAATTCAATTGAAGTTTATCAATTGTAATTTACGTATTCTGTATCAGAATTCATCATTTAACACGGGTCAAAGATCGTATCTTCTAAAGCTCACAATAATATATGCAACAACTTTCTCCAAAAGTTACATATAGTAATGCAACAAACTAAACCATTAAAACGAACACGTGGCTTGTGTTTGGATAGAAAACAAAACAAGGCGATATTACAGCCAAGTGTGACAAATAATGTTATGATATATCTGTGGGATGAATTTCATTGTGAAAGAGCAATTGTGATTAAACTGATTATTAATCGTTGTTCGATTGATTTTTATTTTTTTTAATTTTATTTTGAATGATGGTTCTCTGTAATTGAATATCTGTTAGGAAATGAAGTAATATTAAGCTAAAATGTTTAAAGACTTTCCATGGAATCAAATAAAAAGTTTATGTAAACACACCCCTCATATATAAAATAGTTGCTTCAATAGCTCCTACTGAGATCCTTTAGCAGTGTTCTTGTCCTAGAAGACTAACCTACACAACCTTCGGTCTGCAAGTACAACATAGGCAAAGTTTTCTCTAACATAAACAATGGAGGGATGCAGGGACCTTCAATATTTCACCAAACAGGAACGAACGTGCTTTGTCTTTTGCTGTACACAACTTAGACGTGTCAAAATTAACCATATCGTGTCAAGGATCTTGGGCCAGTCCATTATGCTTTGGCCCAACAAGCAAGGTGACTTGGACGACTTCTTCCTGCTCCTCCGAGGTTTCTCAAGGCACTTCGAAATTCGAAATTAACAGCCCATTCCAAAACGGTTTGTTCAAAAAACATAATTTCAGAATGAACTATTCTGAAAGTCAATTTCGAATCCAGAATTAATTTTTAAAACAACACATTCTAAAACTGTTTTTTTTTTTAAAATAGTGAGCTGTTCTGGAAATAAATTCCAGCAGAATTAACTTTCCAAACAGTTTATTCTGAAATTATATTTTTTTAACAAATAATTCAAGAATGGACTGTTGTGAATGTTAATTCTGAATCCATAATTGACTTATGGAATATTCTATTTCAGAATTATTATAATAAGGGCAGAAACGTCTTTTCAAACGGGACATCTTTAAAAATTTAAAAAAAAATTGAAGGTGCTTAAAAAAACCTTGGCAGTACATGAAGAAGCCGTCGGTGACCTGTTGCCCATCCACGAAAGATTATGTTGGGCTTGTGGCCCAAACTCGATGCCACACACATAATGTTCTTTCTTTACTTCTTCCTATATTTTCTTCTTCCACTCCCATATTTTCAAAATCACCGGTCTTAACGACGTCCGTACATCATTCTAAGTTCAATTCTACAAAGAGAAAGAGAAAAAAAAATACGATGTTCACTACATCTTGCTCAATAGTAAAGTCTGATGAGTATACATATGTGAAATCTGGAAAATAAACATTAGGCGATAAAATACATATTCAAGTATATTAAGAGAACCAAGAAAATTGGTATCATGTTTAAGTGTGATTAAAAATGTACTATAGCTATCTACTCTAAAATTTTAGTAATATAAAATATGTTATCATACTTAAATAAATTTTTTTTAATATTTAACGTATTGAGTAATAATAATAATAATAATAATAATAATAATAATAATAATAATAATATGTAAATTAATATACAGAATAAAAAATAAAAAATATTTTAATTTGAATTTTACCCTTTTAAGAAAAGAAAATTATGTCTGATTAGATATGTTTTATTAAATTAGTTTAGCCCGAATTTAAACCTGTTTTGAATGGTTTGATCAACTTTTAATCGATTTTATTATTTCTTTGACTAATTCTTCTTTAAATTGGTTTTTGTGGTTTATTTAAATTGATCGCCCGAGTGAGATTCACCAATCCAATCAATCCATGTGACATTGTAGTGCAAGAGGAGCTAGTGGAGCTTATTCCTTTGGCTAATCCTTTAAGAGCAGAAATTAAATAAACCTAAATTTGGAACCACAAGAAGGGGAGTGAATGGATACTTGTTGAGCATTGTCATTGAGGCCTGAAGGGAAATTTGTGTTTTGCATGGTCACACCTCTGAATAACAGTAAAATTATGTTCCGTTGTGGATTGTTCAGGAGAACCACTAGGCTGAAGAAATGAAAAATTGGTAAGTTTGAAAAGACTGGGTTAGGGAAGAAGCCTAACTAAATGGTATGATAGCTACTGAAAGGACCAACATGAAGGTATGTAGATGTTTTTCACGTCATGGTTTGCCACTTTGCTTAGAGTGAAATTTTGGTTATGCATCATCATGTGCCTATTCATAGGCGAAGGTTTGAGTATCTCGAGTTCTTTAGATTGCCAAATAAATCATGCATCACTTTTTAGGCATATATCAAGTTCAATGTTTCCATATCGACACATCGGATGCCTGCATTCAAAATTGGTTAATGAGATTATTATATATAACAAAATCTAAAGATATAAAATTAGTGAAAGAAGTATTTTAAGTATTATTTATTTTTCTAGTAAAAAAAGTGTAGAATATTACTATATTTTTTTTCTTCATTTTATTTCCTTTATCTATAGTTGATTTTTTTTCTTAAAGTTGTAATTAGATTTTTTTTAATCGGGGTTGACAATCCATTCCTTTAATTATTATATTAACTTTGATTTTAATAATGTCTATATTGAGTAACATATATTACTGAATTACAAACTCCTTAATAATAGGAAAGGAAATTCTAAAGATTCCCATTTCCCTTGAAATTATACGGTTAGAGGTCATATGACTATTACTACAGCAATCTTAAAGCCATCATTCAAGTGAATAAATAATCTAAGTTTATATTTACTAAAACATAAGGAAATTTAAAATTGTTTATATTTTGAAGGAAATTGAATTTAATGTTTTGTTTATATCACAAGTGAGAAGTGAAGAAATAAAAAACAAAGAACTAAAAGAAAAAAGAGTAGAAAGTGAAATTATTTAAATTAAAATAATATGAATAGAAATAAGTGAAAGTTAAATATATTTATTCATTATTTTAATTATTAATTTTATTATAAAAAAATTTATTATTAGTAAAAAAATAATCATTTTTTATTATTAACATAAATATAAGAAATATGTTATATAGTCCATTATGCTAAATTATATTATAAATACTATATTAATTTTTTTCTTTATAATCAATGTTCTGATACATTAATCGATTATATATTATTTTATTTGTAAATCTTTTAAGATTTTTATGGAAAGTTTATTATACACATTTTTATTTGAATATTTTTGTGCTCATTTTTCTACTTTTCATATATTTCCTATTTCTATACTTTGGTTGGAAACAAAAAATTTGATATTGTGATACTGTAACAGAAGATAATTGAGAAGAGATTAATACAAGTCATTCATATTAAAAAATAATTTGGTTATACAGTGGAAAGGTCTACCTCGAAAGCAATATAATTGCTACCATGATTGATGACGCAATATTATAAAACATAATTCTGATTATATTACACATTATTTAATTAAATGAAAAGAAACAGAATATATAATAATTTTGAAAAATAATATGATGTATTAATGAATTTAATATAAAACATGTTGTATATAGGTTGTCTTGTTGTAAAATTAGTTAATGTACGTCTATTACGTTTGTTTCTTTTTCAATTGGTCTTCATATTAATTAGTGAGCAGAGAGATGGAGACTGATGTAAAAACAACTTAAGAAAAATAAAATTCTCTAAAATATATAATAGTTTATTTTTGGGTGAATGTGTTTTTAATTTATGTTATCGAAATTTAGATCAATGTATGCATTTATCTTGTTTCAAGCTAAAGTTATCGATTCTTTTGTCTGCCTTTAGTAGGTAAAGATGCTGTCACAGGATTGCTTACTCGGCATGATTTGTCTAAACATAAATAATGGACTTGTAGAAAGATTTTTTAATGAAGATTCTCCAAAGTCTATGCCATAGTTAATGCTTAGGGATAAAGAAAGAGAAAAGAAAATATTTTTAGTTTATGTATTTGATTTCTATATTTTTTACTTTTTAATAAAATTTGTAATAACTCTTTTAATTTTTATAAATTGCGTGAAATTGTAGTTTTATTTTATGTAAAATATTTTACTTTAATTCTCACTGTTTTAAAATTTTACATCACCATATTAATCTTCGGTATTTATTTTAAGATTAAGAAAAAAATTAAGATTAAGAGTTTTTTTAAGGTGAGATGTGTACATTATATCAATAATGATATGCATTAATGATCCTTTAACATGTAATAATTAATTAATATAGTTAATGTAAAAAATATTTTAAAAAAAATCTAAAACTTTACTTATTTTATAAAGACTAAATGTAAAGCCCCTTTACATATCTTAACTTAAAACTCAGTTTATCAATGTAATTTTTAGTGGGGGGCTCAAATTCACTTTTTGATTTTTAATAATTTTTTTATCAAATATTAGTCTCTTTCATTTATTACACCTCAATGGTAACTCATGTAATATCATTTATCATAATAAGATAATACCTGTAATGAATTCTTTTATTATATAGTGTTTAAACTTTTCATTTCTAATTAATATTAAACTCAAATTTATACTTAATTTTTTGACTTTTTCCACATGATGCATCATGTGCCACCAACTCGCAAGTTTAAAGGCGTCGAAAACATGAAGAAAAATAAGAGGATATCCACAAATTAAGAGGGAAACCTTCTTTTGCATATATGGCTCTTGTCGTTTATGCATTTTAATCATGTTCCTCGGGATATTGATAGTGCATAATTTGTTTGACACATAAAATATTTTTGCGTGGTGTAATTTCTGAGTATTTTATTCTGGATTTTGTTGGTTCGTGTACCAAACGTCGTCGTTAGGAACGTGCAGAGTAAAAAGTAAAGGGGGTGGGTAGCTAAGTTCAGGAATGTTAGAACTCCGAAGAAGATCTCGTGGAACGGTTTTCATAAGCTCAAGCTCGGAGTACAATACATCCTCAATGTCAGTGCAAGTGCATGAACAAACGCACACCTTTTAATATCTATTTTGCTTAAGTTGAAAGAATATTTCTAATTTTTGTCCAATATTTTTATTTTGTATTTAAAATTGTTAAATATGTTTAGTTTTCTTTTATCCTTTTTTTTAAATACTAAAATAATTTATAAGAAAAATATATCACTACTAAGAATTCTTTTTCTTTTCTTTTCTTCCCTATGTGTTATATCATCATTAAGAAAATTTTAGATGTTTTTGTTTCCATAATGAGAAATTTTAAACTTTTTGCTGCCTGGTTGTTGTATAAAGCAGAAGACACAACTTTTGATTTAGAAGAAACCATTCTAATATAAGAAGCACGTTTATCGTTGAAAGATCCGATTGTACTACCTTAATCTTTTCTGGCAGAAGATTTCTTGAAAAAAAAAAGCTTTCTTCAGTCTAAGAAACCCTAAAAAAAATTATTGAAGGCTAGAGTGAAAGATATTGACAAAAGGATGATAATGAGCAATTATAGGAGTGGGTATTAAATTATAACACAGTTGAACTGGAATTGCCCTAGACATGTACTGCATTTCTTTTGAACAAAAGAACTTTCTCTTGTCAATATGTGTACCTACCCCACAGATATTGAATAAGTTATTCATAAAGAAACAATAGAAAGAAGCACTATTAATCAATGAAAGACAAAACAAACTGTGGTTAGAGAGAACAATATATAATGACAACAATAGGATATTGTAGAGTGGCCTGAATAACGGGCAATTATCTTTATATATATGTAATTCTTATTCTCTTACACTATAAACCAAATGGATATAAAATAATGCATTGTGATTGTGAAATGCTCAAAAAATAGTTTACTTTGTCTCCATTGTACTATGGCAATGAGTTGTGACCTATTAGGTTGGTGCTTCTGTCTGTGTAAAAGGTAAGTCAGAAGGTAAGATCAAACTAAATGGGTGCAATTGGACTACCCAGATTAATTTTCTTGGCCCTATTTTAATAAAAATAAAAAATAAATGTATTTCAACTCTGTAATAATTTAATCCATACTTTATATTTAAGATTCCAATCCTCACCCTCATGAATACAAATATGAACGCAAGCAATTACTACTACTATTATTAACTTAATTTTGGAATTATCAATAATCATTATAAATAAGTCCTCAACTTTGTTTGTTTCACAGTAATTCAAAGATCTTTCCTTTCAGTTTTTAAAATATAATTTTTTAAAAGTAGTTGCTGAAATTGAATTGAAAAATATAAATCTATGCATACACATTACAGAAGAAAAGAAAAAGATCTCTTTAACTATAGTTGAAATAATCTCTTTTCTTAGACAGGTAGATAAGACACTTTGATGCTCTTACAATCGAGTTATTGAAATATAAATATAATTTAAATACAAACCTCATACTTCTTATGAATGAAAGATATCTATTATTAGGATCATGATATTTGTATAGGATAATGTAAGAATTATCATAATTAAAGAAACCTCCTTTCCTTAAAACTAGTCATTCATTTATGATGGCTCTTACTCTACAATCCGATAATTTAATTTAATATAATATTGTAATTGATAATTATATATTTTTACTATGTCTTAATTGATTATTAATCTTCCTAATTGAAAAAATCTTGGTCAACAGAGAAGAGGTTGGTTGGCCATTGAATATTATATATATTTTATATAAATTTTGTTTTGCAAAATATGCTGAAAAATTATTCTAAAATTATTAAAGTCTTAATTTATAAATTTTAGCCTAATAAACTAGATTATTGGATAAGAAGTATAGTAAATTGGCTGATAAATTACTTAATAAGCATAAATTTTGTTATATAAATAAAGTTTATGTTCTTAAAAAATATATATTACTATAAAATTATAATTTTAGATTTTTTTAATAATTAATTTTTTATTAAAATTTTTAGTATTTTTATTTATTTCTTAAAATTTCTGTTTTTTATTTAAACAAGTATTTTATTTAAATAAGTTGATTTAATGAATATTAATTAAATCTAGTTTTTTCTTTAAAAAATTATTTTTTTAATTTAAACTACCTTTACATAGAATTTTTTTTATAATTTATTATATGTAATTTTTACGTGAAATATTTATTACTTTAATTTGTAGTGTTAGTTGTTTTTATAATTTGAACTACATAAAAATTTAAAAAGCAATCCAACAAACATTAACTAAAAATAGTGTAATAATTAATTGTTATAAATTAGAAATAAGTAATAACAGATAAAATGAAATTAAAGATAATAAAATACATATCAAAATATAAGAATTAATAATGGAAGAAAATTAAATAAATTATAAACTTGAAGTTAGTTCAAGTAGCTTATAAGTTAAAAGTTCCTAAAAATAATTTTTTTAAGATTCTTATTAAACATTTTTCTGTTAATTAAACTAGTTTATGAGCTGGTAATTACTTGATTGATCTTCCCAAACTCAATTGTTTAGGTAATAAGTGTTCATCAAATTCATATTTCTTAGATTTTTAACATGTATAAGAACTATATCATGCTTTTATTGGTAAGGTACATTTTTTTATTGTCTAGAAGAAACCAAAACTCTTTTCTCAGAATTCACTCCTCTGTTAAACCCTATAAATATGACTAATGATACTGTAGGGTATAAGCATATTTATTGTGGTGAAATAGTATTAGAGTCTTGTACAAGTTTCATCCACCATTTTTTTCAGTAAAAAATATTTATAGATCCTACTCGAGAACTTAGTAAAATTAGAAGATGTTTTCAAATCTGATTTCATTTTGTATCTATTAAGCCCTACACTCTAAGATCACAAAAATTTTACTTTTCTTCCAATACAAACTCCACTGCTCCAACCAATCTGCCAAAGAACATCCCAATGCGCCGAACCATACCAACCGTCTCCAACACAGTAATGAACGCACTTTACACCGACAAAGAATGCACCAACAAAGAATGTCACACTAATATTAGAAAAGTCACAAGACACGTGAAAAAACAGAACAAAAACAGGGCAAAACGGATACAGAAGAGAGGAGAAGAGAAGAGTAACAAGTGGGAATACAGATGCAAGGCTAAACTGAATCCAAGAAACCTAATTTTCTCAAATTATGAAATCAAATTTAGACCCTACAAATTAATTAACTTTAGTAAAGGTTAGTAAGCCAAAATGAGAACAGCGAAAATAACGGTGTCAAAATATCGGTAGTGTAAATAGTCAACTCCAAACACCTCGCCACGATTCATTTCAAACAACTAATTTCTTAATGTGATATTCATATCATAGTATTGCTATACACTTTAATCCAAAATACATACTCACATTTATTGTAAAATAAAATTAACATGAGACACTTTGTTTTTATCATTGAAAAAAATTTAACTGGGACATGCAAAATTACAATGTCTTTAATAACTTATCCGCATCATATGTAAATATATCAAATTTTCCTAATCACAATGAGACAACAAAACTAACAAGTTTTAAAATGAGAGCAGAAATTCACAGAATAGACAAAGAATAAAATGTAAAAGTAAAAACTTTCTCAGTACCAAACTCTTCTCTGATACCACTATTTATAAAATAAAAATAGGCTGTTAAGGGATTAGATGAGACTAAATTTAAATGACTGAGTGAGAACAAAATCTGTTTTAATAATGACTGATTAAAACAAAATATTTATTTTAATAAGTATTAGTTTATTATCTTTAATGTAGCTTTTCTTAGACCAAACCACATCTTTTGAAGGTGGGAATGGTAACTACTACGAGAAACAGTACGACACCTAGTATATGTATATAATTCGTTTAGAAAGTGATCCGAAGTTGACTAACATGCATGGTGCTGTCCACGTTTGCTTCTATACTTTGAATTTTCAACCAACCCATACTTTGAAAATTGTTTTACTCGTTTAATCAATATATGTCGTATATTTAATTTTAAGCGTACAATTTGTAATGATTAGTCCATGCAAAATAAACACAAAATGAAAGCTACCACAATAACTTAACTAGTTTCTTACTCATGCTATGTATAACTGAGTTTCATGAGAAGGTAATAGCCAATAAAAAAATTAATTTATAAATTTAGATAACTTTTCCAACTTAAAAAACAAAAGGTATTAAATTTTGTGTCAACAATAAAAAAAGTATGAATATATCAATGATTTTCTTTATTCCCTCCCTTCCAAATTGACGGATATTTTTGTATTAGAAAAAATTTACTAATGGATGTTTTCAACCTTTCTAAAGAAAAAAAATTTACTAAATTTGTTTTTTAAAAATTAACCAAGTATTAATTTTTAAGTCTATCCTTAATCAATATCCCACAAATTTAAATTATTAAATACATTTCTTAATATTTATGTCAAAATTCACACATTATACAAAGTGGAACATAATATTTATTAATGTATTTATTCAAATTAAGAAAGAGAATAAGAAAAATTTATTAAAATTAGTCATAATAAACATTATTGTGTTGGAGTACATGATTTTCATTATATGTGTGAAAACATTAAATATTAATCAAATGGAAATGAGGAGTAATGAAAATCTTATTAAACAACTTTTTAAAAATAATTGTACTATAATTTTAAAACTTATTATCATTATTTTTAAGCAAAAATTCTAAGAGAAAATATGTTATGTTGTGTAATAAAATTTTACATTATCATTCATTCAATTACAAACTAATCTCTCTCCCTCCCTCCCCCCTTTCTCTCTATATATATACTATATATAAATATATATATATATATATATATATATATATATATATAATTCGGTAATTTATTTTCTTTGTAATGAAAATACATTTTTTTATAATTTATCTATTAGATTCATTATGCTTTCTTTAAAAATCATTTTAATTCTTTATTTTTAAATTTATGTTAATTTGATCATTTTAAAATAGTTATTGTTTTATATTTTAAGATAGCATTTCAAACCATTTTTCCATTAATTCAATGTAAAAAAACATATCTCATTAGATTCACCTCTACAAAAACTACTATGAATCCAATTGATGTTAAAAAGAACCATAAATACGATAAAATTCATGTATATACTAATTTTTACAAACAACTAAAAAATAATTTCATTGAATTTTCTAATTTTTATTTGTTCGCAGGACCTGGTTTCCACTCAAATTTCATTTTATATATATATATATATATATATATATATATATATATATATATATATATATATATATATATATATATAT
>Ga0099825_1008840_pt1 | contig 11714 bp, 11 predicted proteins | sample SiratroredBW_FD_76838 | JGI IMG/M metagenome (GOLD analysis project Ga0099825, IMG submission 76838) | Root nodule microbial communities of legume samples collected from California, USA - Siratro red BW | ecosystem: Host-associated > Plants > Roots > Nodule | place: USA: California | collected...
ATATTTTTCTTTTCTTGAAACCTTTGGATGAAAATTTAACTATTGTAATGTCCAAAAGGCTCTAGCAGGGCCTTCAGCAGTAAATACCTTCTTTAGGAGAGGAGTAAACATGTTGAATTCAACTTTTAAAGGGTCTTGCTTATCCTCTTCACTCCATTTTTCTGTAGCTGCCTTAGCAGTATGAGTTTCTTGAAGAAAATCTGATTTTTTCAAACAATCTCTAATTTTTCTCTAATTTTCTTCTCATCCTCCTCATCCCCCTTTTATTTTTTCCTTTTCTTTTATTTTTTTTTTCATTTTTATTCTTGTCATCCACTTCTCTTTCCTTTTTCTCCTCTTTTTCAGTCATCTCAATTGTTTCAGATGAAACAATTTCCTCCATCAATTGGTCTTCAATCCCTACTTCCAATAGTCCTACCACTTATGGTGGTAATTGCTTTGTTGGGCTCCTTGGTTGGAATGGTTGTAGAGGTGGCTGGAATTTAACCATCTTATTGCTCAAATAGGCTCCTTGCTATGTGACGTATTTGAGTATCCAAAATTCTTAGAGGTTTCATTGTTCTTCAGGTTCATCAGTGAAACTTGCGTAAATTGATTAAGAGTGACCTCCAGCTTTGATAGCCTCTCATGAAACGAAGGATCTTCTTGTTGCTGATACGGAGATGGTCTGCTAAAGAATTCTTCCTCTTATATCCAACCATAATCATATTGCTGAGTACTTCTCCATTTTTGTGGAAACATTTTGAACACAAAATTTATAGTAGAAATTAGAAAGTTATCTTGCCTGATTATTCATGTAATATAAGTCATCTTCTTGATCAGCTATTTCACATGATGGTAGAGATGGTCGAGCGAAAAGGAACATTTTTTTTTGCCTGTTCTTTTCTGACTCTTATGCTCTTATCTTTCCTTACAACCTATTTAATCACCTGCTCAAACAACTAATTTTCGTACAACAGACTTTCATCTAAGGAGCACAAATCAATAAAACACTAGAGCAAAAACCAGTGTAAAAAGAGAATGAATAGAAATTTTTGAAAACAAAACTTAAGGAAACAAAAAGTTCTCAAAACACAACAAAACTTTTTAATAAAGAAAATAATAGGATAAAGTATTACAAAAAGTAATTTTATTTTAAAATGTTATTGTTAATTATGTGAAATTGTTGTTTATTTTATTCAAATTTATGATAATTATAGGAGTTAATTTTGATTAAAGAAATGCACTACTCACTTTTAATATAATTTCTTATGATCATTACTTGTAAGACTTAAATATAATATTTTATTTAAGGAAATGATTTTACTTTAAAATAATAATAGGAAAATATGTTATTAAAAATTAATTATATTATATTTCATAAATTATAGAAATGTTATTGGTATATATGAAATATTTGCAGTAACATATATAATGTAATATTTTTCAAACTATTAAAGAAATAATAAAACATAGAAGGATATTAATATAATTTTTGTAGTAATTAAGTTAGTGTAAAATAGTAAGAGAGAAAGTTTTGTATGATAATATGTTCTTATATAATATTAGTTATGGAGAGATGTTCAACGTTTAACCTAACAAAATCTTGAGTATCAGGAGTTCTTTGAGAGATAAAAACATTATTGTGAAAAGTCTATTTTTATTAATATAATGTATTTTAATATTTAATTTTTTGTTAGAAATTTAGAATATATTTAGAGATATTAGTTGACAGTATCTAACTTGGATTAGGTTACTTACCTTATCTTTAATACATACAATAAAATATATTGTATTTGTATTAATTGAATATTTTATTTTTTAAGAAAACATTGATTTACAATAATCAATTTTTATTCTATACAATCATGATTTAAAATTAATATTCCTAATTTTTTAAGAGATTCAATTTTTTAGAAATTAGACTTAATAATTCAAATTTATAAACTAATACTTATTTTATTTTTTCATACTAAATACACTTAAAGTGGAATGATAAATTGATAATGAATACATGAAGGAAATTGTGTTTATTCAACAAAATATTAAGATTAGGATAAGGTTGAGAATAATCTATGTCACAATACATGTTAAGGTGTAAGCATTATAAAGTATTACTATAACATATATAATGTTTAAATCTATAATAAATTTATTCCTTGTACTTTTAAATGTATTTAGTAAGACTTAGTGAGATAATTATAAGTTTATTTGCTATTTATGTAATTATACTTATTAAAGATTGTACCGTCAAAGAGCTCGGGTCAGTTACAATCATCACCGAAAGATTCGGGGTTAGGCTAATTGAACTTTCCCTATCTTGGATTCACCTGTAACTGCCTAGTAAATATTCGGCCAGTCACTCCAACACATGGGCCTGGTCCTCTAGCCCACAAGATGAATATATGTACTCTAATTCAGGAAGTAACCCTAACTTAACTTTTAAAATTCACTCTTCTTTAATCATATTATTCTCCATAAATACGTCTATTGACTTGAGCATCGGAGTGTCCTCGCAGGTGCACTTTGATCTGGTTCTTGGAGCACACATCAGCTCAGAGCAGTTCGGATTGCCTGGTACCCAATTCAGATGTGGTCGCCCTCAACGAGTTCATATTAATTACCGTCATATTCTCGGTAAGAACATTTGGCGCCTACCGTGGGGCCGATTAATATTTTCCCTAACATAAGTACGAGAGTCACCCCACTTCGATCACACTCGTAACGATGGATCTAGCAACCTTTGAAGCCCTTAGAACAAGCATGAAGGCCATGCATAAAACTCTGACTAATCTTAGAAAGGACATGCAAGACCAGCACGAGGCTCATAGGAACGAGATAGCAGCGCTACATCACCATATCATGGAAGTTCATAAGGAGCAAACTGCTCGCCAGCACACTCCTTCACCATTACTAAAAGATGTGGAAGAAAGCCAAGTAGGGGGCCGACCCCTAAAGAGAACCAAGGTTGATCTAGGAGGCTCTTCCAGAGTAAATCGAGGTACATCCATCCCTGCAATCGAAGAAAGACAAGATCAGCCCAGATTGATGGCAGAACTAGAGACGAACGCCAAAAATCTGCAAAATCCTGATGACAACCAACACAAACAATCGAAAACAACCATTGACATAATAGTAGAGGAGAGACCTCAGCCCATGATGGTCACATGCGCAGATCGAGGTCAGAGAGAGTTGTATAAGAGAATTCCCGGTATGGAACCAAGAGAAGCTGTTACGGTATCACGAGAAGTCAACCAAGAATTCTCATTCTAGAATACACCAACACCGAGGCTTGACCCTGAATTGGAAGCTTACATGGAAGGTTTTCATCCCTTTACAACAAAAGTTATGCAAGCCTAGTTACCTGAAAAATGGAAGTGGCTGAAAGTGGATTCTTATGACGGAACGTCAGACCCCGATACTCATGTCAAAGCTTACATGACTTAGGCTAATTTTTTCTCGAGAGATTTGAGGGTACACTGTAGACTATTCCCTACTACTCTAAAAGGAATAACTCTAGAATGGTACTACTCGTTACCACAAAATTTAATCGATTCTTTTAGAACTCTATGTTCTAAGTTCATAGCTCGGTTCATTGATAGCAAATCGATGACCATTGTCTCAACGTCATTACATCATGTTTCCCAAGGGAGAAATGAGCCACTCAGACAATTCATGTCCCGTTTTACCAAAGCTTGCCTCAACATACCGAACTTGCACCCAACCATAGCTATGCATGCTATTACAGTTGGATTAAAGCCAAGACTATTTCTGAACACTTTGTATGCGGAGCCTCCATCCAACATGGATAAGCTCCGAGCACGAGCAGCGAAATACATTGCCATTGTAGAAAATGCAGAAGCTTAAAAAAAAGAGCTGAAGTACTGAGCATCCGAATAGGAGTAAAGAAGAAGAAAATGGGAAGATATGACGCTTACACTCCACTGAATGCTAGTCGAGATGCAATAATCCAAGAGGCCTATAACTTGGAATTGGTGCTTTTACCACAACCCCTACAAAGTCCTCTCAACGCCGACCCGACCAAAAGATGTTGGTATCACCAAAACTCTGGTTATACCACGGAAGAATGCATCAAAGTTCGTGACTTGATAGAAGACTTAATAAGGTCATGATCTTTAAATCCCTTCATTCAGCAGAGTCAGGGTAGTAGAGGTCGAGGTCGTGGTGGCGGCCGAGGAGGTGGAAGACGAGGATGAGGAGGACCTTGGAGAGGACAAGGTCAAGGTGGCGGCCGAGGACAAGCAGAGGTCACAACAACTCAACCACAAACACAACCCACATCGGAACAGGGAAACAGAGAAGATAATAACGGTAGAGGACACATAGGAGAGATCAACATAATTGCTGGGGGCTTCGCGGGAGGAGGAAGCTCCAGGTCAGCACAAAGAAGACATTTGTGAAGTATAAATTCGGTGAACATTTTACCACCAAGATCACTTCCACAAGTAACGTTTACAAATGCAGATTTTAGCATCCATGATCCAAATCAGAATGATCCCATGGTTATCTCAGCCACATTAGCCAATTGGAAAGTACACAAGATACTCATTGACTAGGGAAGTTCGGCAGACGTCCTGTATTAGTCAACCTTCCTGAAGTTGACCCTACCAGCGGATATAGTCAAGGCATACCTTGATCCTCTAGTCGGATTCGCAGGAGAAAGAGTGCATACTAGAGGTTTCGTACATTTGTTGACAACCTTTGGAGTAGGGAAAACTTATCAAACTTTGACGGTGAGATTCTTGTTAGTGGAAGCAAATACGTCATATAATGTCTTGATTGGCAGGAGAACACTAAATGGTCTTGGAGCAATTGTTTCCACTCCACACATGGCAACGAAATTTCCTTTAGATCAAGGTGACATCATTACCATCAAAGCCGAACCCAAAATAGCTTGGGAATGTTATGCCCAAAGCTTGAGGTTGAATCTATATACAGTAAAGAGGACAGACTTGCTTGCAGCAACCTTTTCCACCGTTTTTGAAATTTTTGAGACAAGTATAGATGAAGAATGCAATCGAGCAGAAACAATATTTGCAAAATTGGAAATTTTCAAATGCTTTAACATGGAATCAAAATATGAAGACGACTCAAAGGATGAGATTCAGGTGGACCTCGATCTTAGAGCGGAGTTCGAAGAGAATAGGCCTACCTTTGATGAACTAGTTGTATTAGTTCAGCTAGGACAACAACCCAACCAATGCACCAAGATTCGAAGAGTTACGAACAAATTGTTGAAAAATGAGATTGAACGCGTAATAATTGCCAATGACGATCTCTTCGCCTGGAGCCCAGCCCACATGCCCGGGATTGACCCCGACTTCATATGCCATAAATTAGCTATTCTTCCTCAAGCAAAGCTCGCGGCACAGAGGAAATGAAAGCTCGAAGAAGAGAGAAGGTTGGCAGTAAGGCAAGAAGTCAATCAACTGCTCAAGGCCGATTTCATCAAGTCCATCATCTACACCACTTGGATAGCCAATGTAGTAATGGTAAAGAAGTCCAGTGGTAAGTGGAGAATGTGAGTTGACTACACAGATCACAACAAAGCATGTCCTAAAGATAGTTACCCACTTCCGAACATAGATCGACTTGTGGGCAGTACGACCGGTTACGAGCTCTTTAGTTCCCTAGATGCATACTCAGGATACAACCAAATCCAGATGTACCCTCCCGATCAGGATAAAACAACCTTCATAACAGAAAGTGAAAATTACTATTATAAAGTCATGCCTTTTGGACTCAAAAACGCAGGAGCAATCTATCAGTGGTTGATGGACAAAGTTTTTAAAGATCTCATTGGCAACACCATAGAAGTATACATCGATGATATGGTGGTAAAGTCGCAAAATGCAGAAGACCACCCCAATACGCTTTCTAAAGTTTTTGACAAAATAAGAGCTCATAACATGCGTCTGACTCCTGAAAAAAAATTTCAGGGTAATGGCTGGGAAATTCCTAGGATTTATGGTTACACAGAGAGAGATCGAGGCCAACCCTGATAAATGTGAAGCAATTCTGAATATGAGAAGTCTGAGCTCTTTGAAAGAGGTACAGAGGCTGAATGGTAAACTCGCAGCCCTTTCCAGGTTCCTTCCAAGGCTTGCCGAGAAGGCCAAACCTTTGTACACACTGTTGAAAGGAGCACAACAATTTAGATGGAACGAATCATTCAAAGAGATGTTTCAAAAATTAAAGCAAAATTTAGCAACTCTTCCCATACTAGTAAGTTACCCCCTTATAACACGCTCTTCTTGTATTTAGCTGTGTCTAACTCTGTAGTGAGCTCGGTACTTATCTACGAGGAGGGAAAAAAGCAACACCCAGTCTATGTCACTAGCCGAACTCTACAACCATCAGAGGAACAATACCAAACAATAGAGAAGTTGGTACTCGGATTGGTGTCCTTTACAAGGAGCTTACGCCATTACTTTAAAAGTTTTGAAATCACCATCCGTACCGATTACCCTATCAAATAGATTCCCCAGAAGCTCGAGTTAGTAGGAAGGATGACAACATGGACAGTAGAGCTCTCTGAATTCGGTCTCAAATACGAAAGCAGAGGACCCATGAAAACCCAATTTCTAGCTGACTTCCTTACCGAATTACCACCCATGGTGGAAAAGAATGACTAGTGGTCCTTAGATGTTGATGGATCATCCAATAAGAAAGGGGGCGGAGTAGGAGTGCTCCTATAAGGGCCTGATGAACTAACTATTGAGCAAGCCATACGATTTGGTTTCGGAACATCCAACAACCAGACGGAATGTCAAGCGTTAATCGCAAGACATAAATTGGCTAGAGAGCTAGGAGTCAAACAACTCACGCGTCAAAGAGACTCTCAATTGGTCACAGGACAGATAAATGGTGAATTCCAAACCAAAGAGCCACTCTTATAAAAATACTATCACATAGCCAAGGGCTTGATTAATAAATTTGAGAAATTCACTATAACTTATGTTCTGAGAACTACAAATTAACGAGATGATATACTCTCGAAATTGGCTAGTATGAAGAAGGTCGGTCAACATAGAACACTGATCCAAGAGAACTTAACAAGCCCAAGTTGGGACCATATCGACGTGTTTCAGATAAATGCAGGGAAGAGTAATTGGATGACACCCATTGTTGAATATCTTGATAATGAGGTCCTGCCAGATGACGAGAAAGAAGCAAAAAGAGTACGTCGACAAACATCTTTCTACGTGCTAAATAATGGGGAGCTCTTCAGAAGAGGATCCTCTACACCATTACTTAAGTGCTTAGATGATGATCGAGCCAAGTACGTACTCACCGAGCTGCATCGGGGAATATGTGGAATGCATTCTAGAGCACGGTACATGGCAACAAGGGTACTTCGGGCAGGATATTACTGGCCCACGTTAAGACAGGACGCCCACTCCTTCAGCCAGAGATGTTTAGAATGCCAAAAATGCAGACCTTTGCATACTCTCCCCATGGAAGAATTACATCATATTACCTCGCCTTGGCCATTTACTATGTGGGGCATGGATATTCTAGGACCATTTCCCCTTGCAAAGGGACAATTTTAAAAATTTTGCTGGAAGAATGTCATTTGCAGACATGGATTACCGCATTGTCTAGTTACAATGGTTGGCAATTCATTGACAAAGGCTTTGAAAATTTCTTGCAACAACTCGGCATAAAACAGAAGGTGACCTCAGTTAAACACCCACAAACAAATGGACAAGCAGAAGCAACAAATAAAGTAACTCTGAATGAACTCAAGAAAAAGTTAAGCCAAGCTAAAGGCCTTTGGGCTGAGGAAATCCCTAGAATTCTCTCAACACCTGATTTCGTCCGTGTAAATATAAATATATAAAAAAACAAAAAAAAGTTAATCAATAAATTTAAATGTGTGTCTAGAATAGAGAGCAATAATCAAAGTAAAAAAAATGTCAATAAAGAGTTTCTTATGTAATAACAAATAATAATATAAATAATTAAAAATAAAACATTTATATAAAAAAATTAATGATTTGGTTCTGTGAGCTATGCTATGTTCAATACTGTTCAAAATTGTTCAAGATTGATCGAGAGGTAAAAGATGAGTGAAAGAATAGATAATGAGATATTCCAAAACACATCTCTTTAAAAAATAAAAGAAAATAAAAGAATTAAAAAAAATAAAAGAATTAGAAAAAAACAAATTAAAAATAAAAAAATTCCCTCAACTCTCCGTAACTTCCCACTCAATCTCAACTTCCCACAAAAAAATAAAGATGATAATAATAAAAAAAGAAAATCAGTCAATCTTAAAACTGCTCTGAAACCACCCACGTTCTCCATTTTACAATAATAAAAAATAAAAATAAAATATGACCGTTTTGAAATTGTTTCATCCCACATTCAACTACACTTCATCTTTAATAATAAATAAAATAAAAATAAAAAAGGAGAGGGTCAATCTTTCAAATCGACTCTTACATTAAAAAGATTCACTGATCACTTTGGAAGGATAGGGAGAAAAATAGAAGAAAAGATAAAGAAGATCACTAATAGAGAGAACACTAGAAAATATTGAGAACGAGAAAAAAGAGAAAATTGATGATCCTCCTATCTTACTGTCCACACTCAACTTAAAACTGAGAAGCAAGGAACATTTAAAAATGAGACTATCATTTTTTAAGAACAATCACAGGTATGATTTGTAAGGTTTAAATTTTTATATAGATCTTAATGTTTGAAATTTGTAAATCCTGTGTTCTGATCTTTTTATGATGTTTTTTTTTTATTTCTTCGTCATTTCATTTTCATATAAAGATAAAAAATAAAAAAGTTCCTTTTGCTCTTTATGGCATTTTGTATTTTTACATAATAAAAAAATTTCTTATTTCTTACATAATAAGAAAAAAAAATTCATCATCTTTCATCTTACATACATTCTTCCTTGTATTTTGTGCTTTCAAAATTTCTGATTTTCGTCAAGTTGGGATAAAGGTAAAGAAGGAATTTCTCTGTTATCAATTTATTAATTATTATTTTCTGGTACCAAAAGGAAACTCCCATAATCACCTTTCACCTTCAAAACAACCCAAAAAACAACACTTAAAAATTCCATTTACCCAAAAACAATTTCAATGAACCTCCGTCAAGTCACTGTTCCGCCACAACGCAGCTCCACCACTGCCACCACCTCAATCACCACAAATCTTTCTTCATTGACAGCACCACCATCCACTTTGTTCACCTCCCTGCACCATGACGCCAAATCCTCCTTGCCACCATGCTCTCGCCATGCACCTTCCATCTTCCTCATTTTTGCTCGCGCCACAGCCGCCCAAATAATCAAACCCTAGCCGCCACGAACTTCACTCTAGCCACCCCGTTTCCGCAAGAGCCCGCCGCCGTCGCCACGACACAGTGGGTGTTGCCATTAGCCAACAAATACCCTCAACGATTTCCACCATGGCCGATTCACTTCCGAACCACCATTCATCACCGCACGTGCCACTATGCCTCCACCAAATGCCAATCCCAATCTCTTTTGCACCATCGTGAATGTAGCGCCATCTCCTTTGTGGTTTGGTGCCAAATGTGATGCGTGAAAAAAGATGAGAGTGAGAGAATTAGGGTTGAGCTATGGGGCTTTATTCATGTTTCTAAACCCAAAAGCTTTTGGCACCTCTTATTTTGTCATCTAGCACCCCATGTATACTTTTTTTATATATAAAAAAAAGATCTGGGCTTAAACTGTTGGCCCATTATTTTTAGTTATAATTTGCATTTTTTTTAACAATATTTTCATGTCGAATTCTTCCTCCATTCCCATACCCTCTTTCTTCACCTTCATAACAAGTTTTAATTCCAAAAGTGACCTTGTGGAAATTACCAAATTATCCCTATTTTATTAAAGAGCCCCAACCTTCTTCCCTGTCTGTCGAATGAACAATGATACAGTTTCTATTTTCTCTGAAATACATATTTTACAGTGTGGTTTTTGAAGCTTTTGAGGGTGATTGAACAGTGGGGAAGACTTTCCGACCATTGTGCAGTATTTATCGACGACAAGGAACGACGAAGAGGTAAGATTTTTTATTTTAGTGGATTTTTCTAATTTCTGGTAGGGCATCCGGATGAAGCCATCCGGTTCTCATTTTTTTTAAAATTTGAGAACTGGACAACCAACCATCCAGTTGTAATTTTTTTTTTAAATTTGAGAACCGGACGGCCAGCCATCTGGTTCTCATTTTTTTGAAATTTGAGAACCGGATGACTGGTTATCCGGTTCTCAAATTTAAAAAAAAATGAGAACCGGATGAACTGGAGCGGGGTGTCATCCGGTGTGTAAGTTGTGAACCGGACGCCACCTTGTCCAGTTCTTAAATTTCATTTTTTTATTTTTTTATGAGTTGTTGGAACGCTATGTTATAGGAAGGTGTCTGATTCCTTGGTTTGGAAAGATTGTATTCTTTGTCTCTTCATTTGCCTTAAATTAATTTAGTTTTATTTTAATTGAATTTGAAATGAAACTTAATCAGGAGAGTGAACGTAGACTCTTCCTAAAATGCAGTCGAGAAGACTCTTGTTTGGCTCTTCATTTGCCTTAATTAAATTAATTTAGTTTTATTTTAATTAAATTTGAAATGAAACCCAATGAGAAAGAGTGAACTGTGTAAAACAAATAGACTCTTCGTGAAATGTAGCAGAAGAGACTCTTCATTTAAAATGGGGTTGGAAATTAGAATGAGGAGTAAAAATACATAGGCAACAAAAAAGAAACTCTTCATTTTGTTTTTACTTTTAAGTACAATAATTTTAATTGAGTGGTGGTAGGTAACAACACATATAACAAAGTCATAATTTAATTGCATTAAGTTTAAAAAAAATTAGGCACAGAAGAAGGTGAACAGTTTAATAGTGGACAAAGTTGCAGTTTCCTAACCATATTTGTCACAGTGCACAAAGTTATTGTTAATTTAAAAAAAAATTGAAAAAATGTGAACCGGATGGGCATGCCATCCGGTTGTCCTTTTTTTTGTAAATGACAACCGGATGACACTCCTATCTGGTTCACATTTGGAAAAAAAATGTAAACCGGATAGCATGCCATGCGGTTGTCCAAAACAAAATGAGAACCTGATGAAGCTCATCCGATTGGCATGCTGCCAATTGGAAAAGCTCTCCGTTCGCCCTCGACAGTCCCCAAAACACCAAATCAACTACTCTAATCAACAATACAACTTACTAATTGCTAATAAACATAAAAAATTGCTTATATACGACTTGTTTGAAGGTTTAATTGAAGATTTGGGAGAAAGAAACGAACGGATGAACTGCGAACCGGATATAGGGGTGAAGGAGATGGAAGGTATTTTTGTCTTTGCACTTTTTAGTTAAGGGCATAGTTGTCTTTTAACAATAAGTAGTATGGAGGTGCAAGAAGAGGGTATGGGGGTGGAGGAAGAATTCGTCTATTTTCATAATACTTTGTTCTCCATATATCCAATAATTTAAAAAGCTTTAGAAATAATTTTGCATTTGATCTTTATTTACAACAACAATAAATTTTTGATTAAATCTCCAAATGGCGTACGCGTCACGTGAGATTTTTCTTTTAAAAATAATAACAATAAATAAATTAATAAAAATAAATTTTGAATGAGTTCTTAAATGGCCGTCTACATCATGGAATTTAATTTGAAAGATTTTAATTTCTTTTGGATTTTTAAATAAATTTTGAATTCCTAAAT
>Ga0099825_1008841_pt1 | contig 11713 bp, 9 predicted proteins | sample SiratroredBW_FD_76838 | JGI IMG/M metagenome (GOLD analysis project Ga0099825, IMG submission 76838) | Root nodule microbial communities of legume samples collected from California, USA - Siratro red BW | ecosystem: Host-associated > Plants > Roots > Nodule | place: USA: California | collected...
CCAATCATACTCACTCACACTAAGACACAGCCTAGAACAGATTTCCACTTGCTTGCTTTGGCTTGCTGGTCATGTCTTGCATGGCTTCATCAAATCCTTAAGTATTGTGAGAATACTAACACACACAATATATTAATTGATAACACCCAAATCGATAGACAATTATGTTCTTTTCTTGATGTCAAAAACTAGTTTAAGTAACCATTAAAATTTCATGAACTAAATTATGGTTTCTCTCTTCTTTAAACAAAATAAGTTGTAAGATTCCTTCATAGTCAATAAATTTACTTAGCATTTAACCTCCCTATGTTAATGTATTAGATAAGACACAATAAATTTGTAAGCTTATTGTGCAAGTTTATTGTAGTAGATAGAGAAATGGAGTTGATTTGTCTCAAAACTTATTTATGAATGTTAGGTATCTAAGTGCGAGTTTAAGTCTCACATTGAGTAGAAATCAGAAAGTTGAGCAACATATAAGAAAGAAGACTCACAAATCTAATGCCTTAAGATTTTCGGTTGAAGGTGGCGTCATTCCCTTGTGTGGGTCTGACTCTTGTCTCATTCTTGTTTGATCTCTCCGACATTTCTTCCCTCAATTTTCTTAGTAAGTGGTATCAGAGCTGATGGTATGGACAGCAACAGACTCAGACGAGTACAATTTGATCCATGTATCGGAAGTCTTCTTGACAAAGTTTTCAGGCAAGCGTGGCCCGTTTAAGTGTGGAAACAACAGTGCAAGTGAGGGTCATTTGTGACTGAAGTACTCGTGTTTGAAAATGCTTTCACTCAAGCGGGAGTGTACTAATGTGGAAGAGGGACTCTCACTTAAGGGAGAGATTGTTAGGTATCCAAGTGTGAGTCTAAGTCCCACATTGAGTAGAAATGAGAGAGTTGAGAAACATATAAGAAAGAAGACCCACAAACCCAATACCTTAAAGTTTTGGGAAGAAGGTGGTGTCATTCCCTCATGTGGGTGGCTCTTGTCTCATTCTTGTTTGTCTCCCCAGTGTTTTCCCCCTCGATTTTCTTAGCAAGTATACCAATTCATAATATACAAACAGATTCACCCATATATAAACTTTCTATCATGGCCAAGTGTAAATTATTACTATATAACACCAGTTGCTTCTCAACTTCATGTTGACATTTACTTGGAAAGTTACCATTGTTTGAGAAATTATAAACATGGGAGCTAAAAGTTTCAAGCAGAGCCCCTTGAATTGAAGAGCAACAATATTTCAAAGGATCTAAAAAGCCGTGAATAAGATTTGCAACAATGAGGGTCATCAATCCTTAAAGTTATATGCCACACATAAACAGTTAACACCCTTTCTTATTGCTTTTATTTGGAAGCTAGTGACCAGAAATTTAAAATAAATGAGGGAGAAGCAGCAAACCAGCTCATAAATGCCATTGTCATTGCTGTTTCAAACCTGCTCCAGTGGTTTTGTGCACAGTCATTCAAATCATTGCCAATGAGAACTGTGATACCAGCAGAAGCACAGGCTGCAGAAAATGTAAGTGTTGAAGTAATCTGCACCAAAATTCCACATATGAGTGCCTCTGTATTATTTTTATGAATTCCAATACAGTATCCACATTACTAAAACAAATGAACGAACAAATACAATATCATTCCACTTTACTTATGTGAAAATAATACATGTAAATAACTAAGTAATCGGTTCCATAGCTAAAATGTATTTTGCCAATATATAGTGTTAAATCTTTATAGCATATTATATTAGTTTGATAGTCAGGTAGAAATCTTACATTTTTATTTCCTTGAAATGGTGCTTGTTCCTAGTTGAAGACAAACAACTGTCATGTGTATGGTTATATTTCTAATGCACAATGGTTAGACAGAGTGCTGGTGTCTAGTGTCTTTTGAGTGCTTGGAGTTATGGCCAAATAGTAAACAATACGTTACGGGTAGAATAGTGTCTGACCACTGTGCTTCGGTACTAAAGCATATGATGTTTGGAGAGTCACCGTTTTTTGGAAAAACTAAAAGAGTTATAGACAAGCTATAGTTTTAATGGACATGACACTTGGGTTCTGAAGGAAAATCTCAAAAGCTTAAAAAGGGAACTAAAACAGTGGAGCAATGATGTGTTTGGTGATATTAGCAAGATAAAAAATCAGATAATCATGAGTATCAAAAACTTGGACTTAGTAGATGAAGTTGTAGGTCTAGATGATGAGGGTAGAGGAGAGAGGAGGGGATTACTTATAAGCATGAACTTTTGTTAAACAGAAGGTGAGGGTTAAGTGATTAGAGCCAAGGGACATGAATACTAGATATTTCCACACAATGATGAAATGGAGAAGACTAAATAATATAGTGAGTGGAGTCAGCTAAGGCTAAAGAAGAAACTAAAAAACATTTTATGCTTAGGTTCTCTACCACACAACAGACCACGGTTAGACTAGATAACATACATTTTCTTAGGATTGATGATGAGGATAATACGGCTATTACTAGATGCTTTTCTGAGGAGGAAATTAAACAAGCAGTGTGGGAGTGTGAGGGTAAAAAAAGTCCAGGTCTTGATGGATTTAATTTTAATTTCACCAAGAAAGTGTAGGCCATTGTCTAGGAGGATATCATCAGAGTTATTCATAGTTTTCACTACAATGGTACATGGCATAGAGGAACGAATACCTGTCACTTATTCCAAAGGTAGATAATCCTCAAGGTTTAAATGAGTATATATCAATCTCTTTAGTTAGCTACGTGTATAAAATAATATCAAAATTACTTGCTAAGAGGTTGAAATCACTCTTACATAAAGTTATTGATGAGAAATAGTCTGCGTTTTTAGAACAAAGAGGGTTGTTAGAATCCATTGTGGTAGTTTTAACCTACATTAGGTGCAGTTGCTCACAGCAGTCATCAGAGTGGGATCCATTCTTGGTATCACACAATAATGGGCATTCTCAAAGATTTCCAAATCATAAAACTACTTTCCAATTAATTCTAAAATTTTGGTTCATGAAATCATTGCGCAAATGACCCAAGCATTAAGCATACAGTGAGAACACAAGCATTGAATAAACCATGTATTATCAACATAAATAGTACGAATACATTAAGTATGAGAAAATTACATTCAATTCTAAAATAAAATGAACTTAGCTACTCATGGCAGCCATGCATACAAAGAAAAATTGTTTCTTTAGGTTATTGTAGTTGCCAGCTCCTTTCTCTAGGAAGATTCTTTCTGCTTTTATACCTCTAACTCAAATTAGGGTATTGTGTCAGCAGGCCTTTAGTGAGTTCTAGCTTGATCAACATTTTGCGCTTAAGCACTCTATCACTAATAGTTCTCCTTTTTTTCTTTTGTAAGCTTTCTTCCTAGCTTGAGGATGTCTTTTCTTTTCAGATTCAGCTTCTTCTCTGATTCTTCGTAGAATCATCCCAAAATTATCCTTCAACAAATCTGAAGGTGGTGATGCATAATTCAATTAATTCAAGTGTAATATCAGAACAATAAATGCTTATTCTTGACAATTGAAAGATCAAATCACCCAAATATAACTACTAAAAAATAGCATTTATCAACTCCCCCAAACTTAGGTTCTTGTTTGTCCTCAAGCGAGACAGTGGATTTCCCAGAACAAAGATATTGCTTCATGAACTCTTCTAATTTCTCAAATCAAGATCAAATCAGAGGAGTAACATAATTGATTCTCATTCAACATGGTACTCAATCTATGAGCTGATCAAACTGAAAAGAATTGTAGATAGATTGTCCAGGCAAACAATTTCTACCAGTTATGACAGGAAAATCCATTGATCTCTCAATTGCATCTAAGTGTTTCCCTCAAGCTGTCATGTTGTTGCCGATTCAGAGTTGCTTTTCATTTTACGGCCAATCACATATTGGATGAATCATGAATCCCAAGGTCTTTCACAGGGTGTAATGGCGTTGAGTTCCAAAAATTCTGGTTTTTCAGATAACAAAATGCATGACCAGTTTAGAGAGAACAATTGTACACCTCAACCTTTTTCATTTGTTGTTCCTTCTTTTGATTCTTATAAGTTGAATATGTTATTCATTTCCTCCTCTATTTTGTTTTTTTTTAGTTCAGAATTGTGCTTTCAATTTAAACATCTCAGAATTACTTCAACCTTCTTTCAATCATTCTCCGCAACATGATATGATCTTATGAGGTTTATTAGCCTCATAATTTCAGACAAAGTGGTCAACGTGCACCTTTGCTCTCCTTCACTGTTCCTGCTAAAAGGTGGGATAATTAAGTAGGGTTGGGTTCAATCAAACAAATTTTTTAGGCTCAAGTGGGTTGTGAACAGAAGGGATTAAACTATAAAACGGGTTGGATTTTTGGTCTTGGTTTTATCCTATTTTCTACCAAACTTTTCCTTGATCATCTTTAATTTTCAATCAATTCATGACAACAACAAAAATTTGAGCAACAGCGAATGACAAGCAACATGCAGCTTTCTCACCACTGCTGTATATCTCAATTCTCTCATCCTCTCCATTCCTATCAACAAGTATTCCATCATTTGTTAGCACCAGGAGCTGCTGAATATGATTTGATGAAATCAACACAGGAATGAAGTCTATAATGGATCATAGCTTGCAACAGGAAGTGCATGAAGACTCAGAGCTTGATGGAGTGTTGGTCCTAGACTTAGGTTGTGTGTGTTTGTGAGTAGTGCCTTTGGTTTAAAATCATATGTTACATAATTGAAAATTCGAAGTAAGCTCCAAAATCAATTTGGTTAATCATATTTTCAAAAGATTAAATAAGAACAAATCAGATTTTGTTTATCTATTTTGGAAAGGGAATCAGTAAACTGTTTTCAAAATTTGAACCTAATAAATTTTCTGTTAAGTCAAAGAATAATTCAATTGATTAAATGATTGATTCAATTGATTGAAGTTTTAACGGTCAACTAATCAGTTTTCTTATATAATGACCATGCACGTGTTTTTCATAAAACAAAACACAGAAATCATTCTGACCGAATACAAGTGAAATTTTTCCAGAGAGAAAGCGTGCTTACATATGGTGATCATTTGGCAATTGATTTTCATCAAGAAAACTAATCTTGGAGCTTTACTATTGAATTGATCTTGTTTAACAATGATCTTGATCTATAGCTAAGTGTTCTACTATGATCTTAATACATTTTGTAATCTGTTGAGTAGAATCACTGTTGTATTCATTGTATTCTTGATCATTACTTGTACTCAGATTGTGGTGTTACAAGTTACATAATGTTATAATTGTAATTGGTTTAGTGTAGAGGGTTCTACCTTAGTAAGGCACCTATTGTAGGGTTCAGTAGTGCGTGTACTGTGGGGAGCAGTGGTGACTTGCTGGTGCAAGTGTTTTGTATTGTGTGAACTGATCTTGGTGATCTTGATTAATGGAACTCTTTGCTTGTTGGAAAAGGACTGGATGTAGCCCTTGAGGAAGGGTGAACCAGTATAAATCTTTATGTTCTTGATCTTTCTTTCTCTCTTCTTGAAAACTTATCTTTTCTGTTATCGCACACTCAATTAATTGTTCTTAGCACTTAATTGATTGTTCTTTCTGCTGTTATTACTGTGTCTTTCTAAAACTGTTATATCTTTCATACAAGTGATTAAAACTAATTTTTGATTGTATTGATGTGTTGATGCTTTTATGATATTACAGTTTGATTGATAAAATTTCTGAAAGTATATTTTCTTGATTCAAATTGTTGTTTCTTGATATTAGTATTTTATCTGAACTGTTGTACTGAGTGATTGATTTGTTGTCCATTGTGATTGTTGTTTATCTACTGGATTGAATTCTCTTTAACAACACCTTTTCGTAATCAACTGATTGCTTCCGCTTCTATTTCTGCTGTTTTGGTCAACTGGATACTTGAATCTGTTATGAAACATATTGATCTTTGCTAGGTAATTTTGAAATTCATTGATTAGTAAATTGATAAAGAATCGTCATTTAAATCTTTAACACTTTCCAGTATTTTGCGAAAAGTTTTTGAAAATTTTTAATAGTTCAATTCACCGACTCAGCCTAAATCTATTTTCTACAATTGGCATCAGATCTAGGACTTGAATCCTAGTCAATTTTTTCGATCCATAGCTGAGAACAAACTGCCTTTTGCCAAAGGAGCCTCAATACATAGGCCACCAATGTTTTTAGGAATTAATTACCAATTCTGGAAAGTGAGAATGAAGATCTTTATTGAATTTATTGATTGTGGTATTTGGAATGTCATAGTGAATGGTCTCTATGTTCCTATGACTGTGTGAATGGTGTGTTTGTTGTAAAATCATTTGATGAATTGTCCAAAGCTGAAAATAAACGAGTTCAGTATGACTATGTAACAAAGAATATAATTACATCTACTTTGAACCTTAATGAATTCTTCAGGGTATCCCGGTGAGTTCTGCAAAGGAGATGTGGGACATATTGGAGGTCACACATGAAGGGACAAATGATGTAAAGAGAGCTAGAAAGCAAGCACTCATCCAGGAGTATGAAATGTTCAGGATGCAACAAGGAGAATTGATTGTAGATGTTCACAAACGGTTTAGTCATATCGTTAATCACTTAATTAGACTGGGAAAATAGTTTGATAAAGAAGAGTTGAACATCAAGATTCTCAAGTGTTTGGATAGAAGTTGCCAGCCCAAGGTGACTGCAATATCTGAGATAAGAGATTTAACAACTCTCACCACAACAACGTTGTTTGGCAGATTGAGAGAACATGAGCTCGAGATGACAAGGTTGAAAGAAATGGAATCTATTGAGAAGAAGTCTAGAAGCCTTCCACTCAAAACAAAAGCTACAGATATTGAGTCCAGTGAAGAGAGTTCAGATGAGTGCAGTGATATTGAAAATCTCAATTACTGACAAAGAGATTTCATAAATTCATCAAGATGAAGGACAAAATGAAGAATCAGAGGACTAAAAGGTACAATAAAAAATCTAATCCAAATCTAGCTAAATTCACTTATTTTGGGTGTGGTAAACAGGGTCACATGAAGATGGATTGCTCGAGCCTTATCAACAAGGAAAAGACAAATGAGAAAAAGGATTATGTTAGTACTTTCACAAGACTAATGATTTGATGAAGCCATGCAAGACAAGCCCAACAAGACAAAGCAAGCAAGCAATTGGATGTGGTTTAGGTCTTGGTTTGGTGTGAGTGGGTTTAGGCTTGGTTGGCAAAGAACCTATGCATAGTCAAGGAGAAATCCAATAGCACAAAGGTCTAAAAATGTTTAAAATTTTAAACTAAAGAGTTAGCTAAGTTTTGGAATAAACTGGTTTTTAAATACTGTATTGGGCTCAAATAAAGCGATTTCCATTTTCATGAAATCGAGTTATTCAATGCTTGGCAGAACTGAATTAACGGTTTTTGAAAAATTGAATTGGCACCTTTTTGTCTATAAAAACAATGAGTTTTCTAAAATGCGCCATAACATAGATATGAAAAGAGAGAATCATTACAGTAGAAAAACCAGTGAGAAACACTTTTGTGAAATTGGGAGTTCTTGAGGAAAATCAATTGAGGCTTTTTGTTGAAGAGTAACGTTTGACCCATTCTTTGCTATTGGAATTCTTCAACATTGTGCAAAGGCCTCTTCTGCGCGTTAATCAGGGAGTTTTACTTTTCTTTACCATTCTTGATCCCTTTCTGTATCAAGATTTGTGTCATCTGATTGCAAATCTGTGAAATTGGTGAAACTGTGTATTGTTGTAGGCTATAGGTTTAGCCTGTGTTTGATTGTTGATTTGAGTGGGGACTACGGGGAGTAGGTGCTCAATTCAGTGGGTGTTTGATTCTTACGGGGAGTAAGAATTGTGTAATTTTTTGTGTGTAAACAATTGATTAAAGTTAGTGAAATTTTCTTTGCTTGAGGGGCAAAGGAGACTGGACGTAGCCCTTGAGGAAGGGTGAACCAGTATAATTGACTGTCTTCTATTGTTCTTGACCTTTCTCTTTCAATTTTGTATTATTCTTGTATTGCTCATTGTGGTTAATTGAAAGATTGAATTAATATCTGGTAATCTTGATAAAACTGGTTTAAGTTCTTTGCTGGATATTGATTTATGCATTGTAACTTGAATTATGTGTTGGTTCTAATAAATCTGCTGTAGTTGCCAAAGAAATCTTGCTTAACAGATTGGTTCTTTTCTAATTCTGTAGTACATATAATATTCTGAATCTGTGATTTTACAAAGAATTGGAACTTTGGCTGAATTGTTGTAATACTGTAGAATTTGTATTCTTGTTTTGTGTTCTTGGTATAACTGAATAATTGAATCTACATTTTGAATAATTCTCAAATCTGTATTAATTGCTGGTGTTAAGAAACTTTATTAGATTTGTTAATATTGACTGAAATCAACATAGAGTTGTGTTAGGTGTTTCAAATTGGTATTTTGTAATTTTGTTCTTCTTTGCTCTCATTAATATTTGGAATTTTGTGTGATTCAATTCGTAGTGTAATATTGCTTTTGAAACTATGTGAACTTGACTTGCATAAGGTGTTGCTGTGTGATTGTGAATCTGTTGTGTGTGCTATTTGAAAATCTCTATCTTCCTGTAAAACAAATTGGTTCATTCGTTGTTTGAATCAGTTTATTTCTTTATTGCACCTTATATCTTTAGCACCAAGATTCATTAAAGTTTTTCAAATTGCGAAAACTATTTTCAAATGTATAAATAGAGAAAAATCTTTCAAAGTTCAATTCACCCCCCCCCCTCCCTCTTGAACTCAGCCTAAAACATTTTCAGATCACAAAGCTGGAAAAGGGAGAAAAGCATACATTGCCTGGGAAGACAATGCTTCCACTTCCAGCAGCTCCTCACATAAGATGTTGAAGTCAATCTGTGTCTAATGGTTGGAAAGAATTCAGAGGTTAGTAGTGAGAACTCTAGCACTTCTTTTAATAGTGCAAACTACAGTTCACTGCTTCATGCTTTCCATGAAACACATGAAGAAGCTAACAGACTAGCCTTATCCAACAATAGACTAAAAGGTCTGAACAATTGGTTGGAAGGCAGAGTCAAAGAACTGGAAGATGAAGTTTTGCAACTAAAAATTGATTTTGAGCACTTAGAAATCATTTATAAAACTTCTAGTAATTTTGACTTTAGCCGGCCAGTTAATTGTGAAAACTGTGAAACTCTGCAAAAGCAAGTTAATTACTTAATCACTACTGCTTCCAAGCTTTCAATGGGTACTGCAAACCTCAATGCCATTTTGGGTTCTCAAAATTGTGTTTTTAAAATAGCTGGCATTGGATATCAAATTGGTTTTAAAGGAAAACAAAGAAAATACAACAATTTCTTTAAGACAAATTAGCAACAGTTTTTATCTCCATTGACTTGCTTCTATTGTACGAGAAAAGGTCATTCTGTGAGGAACTGTAAAATCAGGAGATTTGATGTGCCAAAGGGGCTAGTTAGGTGGATGCCAAAAAGCATCACTAACACTTGTGGACCCAAGTTTAATAGGGTACCAATGCCTCAAACTTAATCTGTTTTACAGGTCTGTTTAGCATCAAATAAGCTACTATAGTACTTGGACAGTGGATGCTCCAAACATATGACTAGAGACGCTTCTCAGTAGATTAATCTGAAATGGAAACTTGCTGGATTTGTCACATATGGAGACAATAACTAAGGGAAAATACTTGGAGTTGGTGACATTAGAGGAGATGATAAAGTGATCATTAAAGATGTACTCGTAGTTGATGCATTGAAGCACAACTTACTGAGCATAAGCCAATTATGTGACAGAGGGTACAACATCACTTTTGAGCCAAACCTTTGCCTCGTATCAAATTCAGTGACAATTGAAACTGTACTAGTACGTAAACGGGTAAACAATGTCTACATGTTAAATGTCTCATGCATTACTTCCAGTATGAATTTTTTGCTTACTAGGGGTGAAGAATCTTGGTTACAGCATAGGAGATTAGCTCACATTCACATGTATCATCTCAAAGCATCTAAAGAGCTAGTAGTTGGTCTGCCTAAGCTCAAGTTTGAAAGAGACAAATTGTGTGAAGCATGCCAAAAGGGTAAACAAACTAAAAGCTTTTTTAAACCATTGAATGTGATTTCAACATCTAGACCTCTTGAGCTGCTTCATATGGATTTGTTTGGTCCCTTAAGAACTATGAGCCTAGGAGGTAATTACTATGGTCTAGTTATAGTAGATGATTATTATAGGTTTACATGGACATTATTCATTGCTACCAAAGATGAAACCTATCATGTTTTTAAGAGATTTGCCAAAGTTATCCAAAACAGAAGAATTGTGGCATATCTTCCATCAAGTCAGATCATGGTGGAAACTTCCATAATGAGAAGTTTGACAAATTCTGCAGTAAATTTGGAATCAAACACAACTTCTCAGCACCAAGGACTCCACAACAGAATGGAGTTGTAGAGAGAAAGAATCGATCTTTACAAGAGCTAATAAGTGTAAAATAAGGTTCAGACCAAGTTCAAGAGGGGGGTGAATTGAACTTTCATAATCTTTTCGAAAATATGAAATGTTCTTGAAATAGAGAATGAAAATTCTTAATTCAATCAATCAACTCATGTAATTCTGGACTGTCCAGTAAACAATCAATAATGCATAGCAGAAATTGTTAGAGATAAATCTAGAAAACCGTTTTCAGTACAGAGATATGTTAAGCCAGAATCAAGATGATTAACCACAGTCTCGTAGATTAGAAATAACCCAGAAGCACAATTGATTCAGATATATGTAAATAGATTCAGAACACAAACATGCACCTAGAAATTCTTGGTGAGTAGCAAGATTCAGTGATCAGTTTATTAGGCGAATGCAAGCAGATAATAAAATGATCAAGAAGAGAGAAGAGGAAATCAAGAACACAAATTTATCTTGGTTCACCCTTCCTCAAAGGCTACGTCTAGTCCTTTGCAAACTAGCAAAGATTTCCACAAAAAATATCACAAGATCAGTTTACAACCCTTGCTCCCAGCAAGTTATAACTGCTTCCCGCAGTACACACTTCTCCCCACAGCACTCACACCTCACTAAACCCCTTAGCTAGTGTGAAACCAGTGCAGAAACCCACTGTACCAACACCATTTGCAACCCGCAAGCAAACACTGCTCCCTGCAGCACTCACACTCTACTGAACCCCTCAACAGATGTGAGACGTGCAGAAACCCACTGCACCAACTCAACTACAAACCTAGTAATTGAAAACAGTAAACAAATTACAATAACAGTATGATCACACAATACTTCTACACATAACAGATTACAATGACTAAAGATCAGGGTAGAAGACTTAGCTTTGGTCCAGAACCAAAGTCGCAAGAACCTCACTCAAGGATGCTTAAAGATTCACGTTCTTGGAGGTTTCTTGTTTTGAAAAGCTTTGTCAAAGGTGTTGGCACAAACTGGGCGCTATTTCTCACTTAGAAGATCTCAAGGAATGCTTTTCGAAAATCTTAGTTATCTAAAAATGATAGTGCCAATTCCTTTATATAGCCAAATCAGTTTTAAAACAGCTTAGCTGTCACAGTTTCAATTAATTGAATAAACCATTCAATCGATAGAATTGACTGTTAGAAGACACAGTCAAAGATTGCATTTGCAACCGAAATAACTGTCACAATTCAATCGATTGTTTCAAGTATTCAATTGATTGAAAAAGATTTTCAACAAAAGATTGC
>Ga0099825_1008844_pt1 | contig 11708 bp, 15 predicted proteins | sample SiratroredBW_FD_76838 | JGI IMG/M metagenome (GOLD analysis project Ga0099825, IMG submission 76838) | Root nodule microbial communities of legume samples collected from California, USA - Siratro red BW | ecosystem: Host-associated > Plants > Roots > Nodule | place: USA: California | collected...
CCATTCCTTTATTCCACACAAACTCTTCATAATTAAAAGAAAATTTTACTGGTAGCACAAATATATACAAATACACAAACTAATAGTTTTTGAAGAGTTGATTAATAAAAGAAAAAGATAGTACCTCGCCACCATTAATGCCTGCTTCATAGCAGGGTTTCAAACTTATTGCACGTTCAAGATAAGGTCTCCAATGACCAGTCAATAAATCCCTCCTAATCATTTCAACACCACATTGATAATGCTAAAAAACAAAGATAATACTTGTAAGGAACTCAAAACAAATAACATTGAAGAAAACTGAAAAAAGATACTAACATAGAGAAATTCAGACTACCTCAAGCATATTTCTCAAAAAAGGTTCTTCATTGAAATAATCTCTTCGTACAAAGACAAAAGGACACTTGTACGCCAAGGCCTCACTAACTGTGCCATATCCAATTTTCCCTATAACAACAAACAGCAATTAGCAACTCTTTCATTTAATCCATTTTTAGTAGCAACTGTATGTGCTTCATACTGACCAAGCATGCAGTCAGATGCTGCAATAATGTCAGGCGTATACGCATCTTTAGCAAGTTTTATAAAGTTAGGTGGAAGGTCATCACTCTTAGAAGCACCACAAACCTGGATCATAGAAGTAAGACATCACAATAATGCATAAGTACGATAAATGATCATTTTAAATGAGACAATGATACATAGCAGACTGGTTGAAGAAGTACCAGGCACAACCAGCCAGGTGGTAAGAATTCCTCCTTCAGCTTCAATCCTGATGGCTGGAGACAAGACATAATAGAGGCAGAAGTAAGATGAAAAGGGAGCGACTCTGTTTCAAATCATTAGTAGAGTTCCATGCCCGAAAATCCAGAAAAGTGTAAAATTTACAGGTGTATGGTCAATAAATGACCAAAGATCAATAACAAATCAGTATTGACAATAAAAAGATCCTGCAAAATATCTTTATAGGAACTCAAGACTTCATTATGAATTTGTATTAGTGCCAGAAATGTTAATTATAACAACACCTGAATATATGCCTTGCTGATTTTACAGAGTACCCACAGTTATATCAAGAACATTATTAATTTCATGAGGAAATAAACAGCGTATGTATGATAACTGAAATAAACAATACAGTGATACATAATACTGATTATTATATAAGTGCTTTAAATCAGTTAATTCTAATAAGTTGTTAGTAAAGTTAACTCCGCACAACGTATTAAAGACTGTATGCGACCACATAGTGTAACAGCAGATTTATAATCAAGATATTTTAATTGAAACCTCTGTTCTGTCAAAATGATGGTCACAAGGGAAGATAATTGCAGAAAAACTGGAAGAAAGACATTAGGAATGAGGGCATCACACTGTTTTGCATTTGATACTTACGATGGGATAATTAAAGCATCCCACACAACCAAAACATATCATTACAATTGCATTCCACAATTCAAGTACATGAACAACATAATAACAAGAAAGTTCAAAAAGACAGATAGCAAGCATTTGTTACAACCCATCCCAAGAAAAAATCAAGGTTTGGTCCTTAAAAGAGGAGCTCTAGATAATTACCTGCCCACCAAAGTTGAGAATAACTAGCTTCACATCATCAGATACCCCAAGATCCTTCCTCACCTTCAACAATAAAAATCACAAGCTCAGATTAGGAGATAGCTCATCGTATCATAAGATTCATTGAGGCTTGCAAGGTATACCTCTTTTGCAGATTTGTGCAACCTCCTCACAACGAGAGGGACGTCAATAATATCACGAAAAGCAGGCACTGCAAAAATTGGAGATGCCAAATTCTGTTTAATCATTCCTATCACCACATCTAAGTGGATATTCAATTATATTAGGTTATTTCCGTGAAATTATATAAAAATCGACTTACTTGGGCAGTATCCCGGGAGGCGGATAAGGAACTCACAATGTGAATAGTCCTCTGCTATCTGCAGCAGCGTATATGCACTATACTTATTTATCATGTTTCAAGTACAAAAGCATAGTGAAAAAGGACAAAACTAAGCATACTTTAAAAATTTCAATATTTCCATTCAGGCAATTCTTATGCTTCATAGTTATTGTTAGAAACAGACTAGGCCATATTTGTAGCCACTGCAGGGCATCTTAACAATTATCACATTAGCATTACAAACTAAGAACATAGATGACATCAAGCAAGTCCATTTTTATCAAAGTTTATCCTAGAGGTTTGTAAGGTCTATCATACCATCCGCCATCAGGTCTCTATCGAACCACCTACAAATATCTAGTCTCGCATTCGAAATGTCAAAAGAAAATATGTAAGAGATTTCACCTCAACTAGAGATAAAGTCAAATTATAGTATACAGGTGGGTGTAAACCTCACTTTGCAAGCTGGTTTATAAGGTTGGATTAAGCTTAAAGTCCACTTTTTAAGAAATTTTAACAATTAAACTTTGAGAGATATTTTCTAGTTACTAATGCATTCAAGAAATATGGAGGAAATGCATAGATGAAGCATTTAATTTATTTGTGAATTCTTTCATGACCGTTCTTCAACCTTGATAGCTGAGAAACATTAAAATGTAAATAGTAAAATTAAATATATGTCACAAGTTTTATACAAGTGACTAAATGCTGAGCATAAAAAATTCCAAATTCTTGGACAAATCAGAGAATCGGCAACTTCTAATGTGTTTCTCTAGACAAACAAAGATATGAAACAAGATAACTTGCAACATGAAGAAGATTTTGTAACCTCCCAAACTATTGACCGATAATGAAGTCCAGCTGCCATGACATATTCTGCATAGATGAAGTCCCAACTGAAATCACAAAGACATGGAACGAGACTAAATATGGGCTCTGAACAAAAACAATCACTCTTGGACAAACATGTACATTTAAAGTTTCAATACTATCGCAAGACTACTTAAGGCAATAAAGTAGAAAGTATATACATATTCCCATAAGCAACTTAAAATTGATGTATGACATGCATTTGGAAGAACTAAATGATGATGAAAATACCCTAAACTGAGATGACAGGATACATAAAAGTCATGAAAGTATATTTGTCAGCTAAATTTTCTGAAATCATAGGCAAATAGCTAATGTGCTTCCGACATATAATGGTCCTCCCTTAATCAATTACTGTAAGAAACAAAAGAAAAAAAAAAAGCATTAAAGGATAATGCAGGTCTGCATAAGTTACCTGAAATTGGTCACACAAACAGAGCGAATGCCGGCATCGGCTGCTGCTCGACATGCAACTGGGACAACATCAGAGACCTGTTTTCATGTATTAGCTTTACAATGATCCACCAAGTATATAATATAGAAGTTCTATTTTTGTGGAGGAAAAATTCATGTTCTTTCTAAAAACATTTGTAAAATATTTAAAGGCTTTTGGGGAGAAAAATGCAGAATCTGAAAATAATCAGATCTTAGATTTTTCTTAGAAGACAGGAATAGATTTCTGAAAAAAAACAATGGTGATAAACAAGAGAAAAAGTTCTGAGAAAGAAAGGGAAACTGTTTTCCAGACAAAAATATCTTGCTGAATTTAAAATTTACAAGTCCTATTCATATTTCTTTTAGAGATGCTAAATAAATTTTCCAGAAAAAGGTAGTTATCAGTTTCCCTTTCACTTTTACTTCAAATAAAAACGGGGAGGACATATCATGTACCACTAAGTCAGCTTTGACAGAGTTCAGCCACTCAGATTCTTGAGCCAAGATTTGTGCACGGGGCTTCACTGCAGTTTCAGAATACTAACACAACCACAAACAAGCAAGAGATAAGCAACAGAAAGAAACAACATTAAGGCATCTACCTCAAAGCACAACAACTATAAACAATCCAAAAGGCAATGGCATTGCCATACCTTAGCCAAAGAAGCAAGGCGATCAACGGTCAACGCATCTGCCTGAACAGCTCCACAGTCCAAAAGCACCTATTTTACACAGATGGATAAACAAACATAAACTTTAAAAGCAGTCTTTTTAAGGCATTGTACTTGTGTGCAAAATGAAAATTCTCCCAAACAGTTCGATCTGATCCAGGTTGCCATCTATTGTAATTGGGATCATCATGACACTAAAAGCAATTCCACCTTAAGCAACATTTTTTTTGTCCTATAGAACTACCCTTTTTCATCAAAATCATGAAGCTTCCACAAGCAACAAGGATAGGCTACGATCCACAGGTTACACATATGCGTTTAGATATTACTTCTTCCTCAACAATCATAACAATTATTAACTAGATTATGAGCACTGCCTTTCGGATAGCATTACAAAGAGACTTTAAAGATAAGAAATAGATAAATAAGCACACAAACAAACTCACTTTGCGAATGAACAAGCGAGGAGACTGTATTTCAGTGGTGAAAACGAAATCAGGAGCACCAGTGACGACGTGCACATCATGCCCCGCATGAATCAAATGCCGCACCACCTACCATACAATTCAAAGGAAAACTCTCATCACAACAAAACCAAAAAGAAAAAACCATCCCCAGAAAACAGAGACATAGAAAAATTCAAACTTTTTTTTCATTTTATACCAGATGATCAAGCCCAAAACTAAAAACCCAGAAACAAAAATCAATTTGTAAGAATGAGTGACAAAGCACCCATTTAATTAAAAAAAAAAAAAAAAAGTGGCTTGAAAAAAAAAAAGACCCCAGAGACTCGAGGGGCATGGCCAAAACCATGACCAGGGAGGTAAAAAGCAAATACCAGGTGTTTTGTGGTTTTTTTGTTTTGTTAGGTGTTTTTTTTTTTGGGGGTTTTTTGGTTTTTTTTTTTTTTTTTTTGTTTTTTTTTTTTGTTTGAACTGGTGGTGGGTGATTTCTGAAACGTGGTGTGTGATTTTTAAATCGTTATTCCTTTGTGCAGGTTTCCAAGTATGCCACTCTCTGGGAGGAGGAACTGGATCAGGAATGGGTACCCTGTTGATTTCTAAGATTAGGGAGGAATACCCAGATAGGATGATGCTTACTTTCTCAGTTTTTCCTTCTCCGAAGGTTTCTGATACTGTGGTGGAGCCTTACAATGCTACTCTCTCAGTTCACCAGCTTGTTGAAAATGCAGACGAGTGCATGGTGCTCGACAATGAAGCCTTGTACGACATTTGCTTCCGTACCCTCAAGCTAACAACTCCAAGCTGTAAGATTTTACAATTTCCACTTGACCCTGTTTCCAATCAATTTTAGCCTGTGTTTGTCCTTTGTTCTATTGCTTAATGAGAATATTGAGTGTGTTGTTTTTCCATTCTTGTGCAGTTGGTGACTTGAACCATTTGATTTCCGCAACCATGTCTGGTGTCACTTGTTGCTTGCGGTTCCCTGGTCAACTTAACTCTGATCTGAGAAAGCTTGCAGTGAACCTCATTCCCTTCCCCCGTCTCCACTTTTTCATGGTGGGATTTGCTCCATTGACATCCCGTGGCTCTCAGCAGTACAGGGCTCTGAGTGTTCCAGAACTCACACAGCAAATGTGGGATGCCAAGAACATGATGTGCGCTGCTGACCCTCGCCATGGCCGGTACCTCACTGCCTCAGCCATGTTTAGAGGCAAGATGAGTACCAAGGAGGTGGACGAACAAATGATCAATGTGCAGAACAAGAACTCCTCGTACTTTGTTGAATGGATTCCCAACAATGTGAAATCCACAGTTTGTGACATTCCCCCCACTGGCTTGAAGATGGCCTCTACTTTCATTGGAAACTCTACATCCATTCAGGAAATGTTCCGCAGAGTGAGTGAGCAATTCACTGCTATGTTCAGGAGAAAGGCTTTCTTGCATTGGTACACTGGTGAAGGCATGGATGAGATGGAGTTCACTGAGGCCGAAAGCAACATGAATGATCTTGTGTCGGAGTATCAACAGTACCAGGATGCCACTGCTGAGGAGGATGAGTATGAGGAGGAAGATGAGGAAGATGAGTACCAAGCACATGAAATTTGATTTTGATGTTAAGTGTATTGCGGTGGAGATGAAGAATTTGCATAACTTGCCGCAACGTCCTGTTGCCGGTTGATTGTCTCTTTTTGAGGGGATGGTTCTGTTCCGGCTAGATTTAGTTTCTATTACTGTTCTATAAAACAGGCTCTGGTGTTTTTGTTTGTGTTTCTATGTAACCTGTTAGGGAAGAATGACAATATAAAACCGCTATTGCTTTTTATATTTTGATCCATCCTAATTATTTAGCAACTTGCAGTCCTTATATGCATGAGACTGGTTGAGATTGCTATTATGAGTTCGAAATGAATGATGAACCTTGTGGGGAACAAAAGCAAGTGGGAACGTTTTTCGAAGTCAATTCTAATTGAAGATTACTTTATGACTAAAATTCAAATTTGAGCAATCAAAGCTCATCCGCCATTAGAGTTTTCTGACCAAAAGCTTTGCGTATGTTTGAATTGAGCTACCTTATTTGAATTGTCTGACAGCTCTGAAATTACTTCTCAGCTCAGCACGAAGATTTAGAGCCCTAGATGCTATTTTTACCATTTTACCCTACTTTTTTATCCTACTATTTTGGTCCTCTATTGAAATATTTCGTTTTAAGATAGGGTGTTAAAATGGCTGGAGGGGATGGGGGGATGGGGGGATGGTGGACAAAGTAGAGGAACCATAATTGTAACAGTTATTTATACCACCAAATCATAACTTTCATTTTTGTTTTGTTATAGTCTGATTCAAAGTTAAAGTGGGGGATGGTGGAGACTCTAGAGGAACCATAGTTATAGCAGTTATTTATACCACCAAATCGTAACGTTCATTTTTATCCTGGTTTAAAATTAAAGTGATTTCAACATACATAGGGGACCATTTGAGAGGGTACCAGTAAAACAGTAAATTTTCAGTATATAATTTCTCTTGGATGACAAACATACCTATAAGAGAAAACCAGTTACATCAATATTCTCTAAACATTATGACACCATTTCTTTTAGAATTCGAGATCCTTAAAATACAGTGGCACAAGACTATTTTTGTAGAGGGTGGAATATTTAGACGGGGTCACCTTTCCAAAGTTCACGCATTTCTCCTGAATGGTAGCCGAAAGTCGTAAGAGTAACAATGAATTGATTAGTCGATTGTGATATCTTCATACAACAAAATCAATGTAAGCAACATCATATATATAGTTCATTAATAACCTCAATTTGGGCATTTTCAAAAAAGTAAGCAATCTTTAACACAGTTGGATAAAACAATAGACGTCAGAAAAACCAAATACATAGCCCCTTTACCAAGACTGCTACAACAGAGCAAAACCTAAATACAAAGACAAAATAAATCTATAAACACAAGCTTCAAACCTCTTCCCTCGCGAGGTTCTAATTCTTACAGTCTTGGATGGTTTTATCTACAACAATTTTGACTTTCCTATACTCAACATCTACAGGTTGCATAACAGTCTCCTCTGGCACTACTGCACGTTTGTTACCAAAGATAGTCCATATGTAAAGCACAATAAATGCTGTCAAAGCTCCACATCCAGTACCAAATATCATTGCAGCAAGAACTCTTAAAAAGCAATCACTCCTTTGTTTAACCACAGGACTTTCAGTGCTTTTAACAAAGACCTTTGGATCCAGAGGCTCTGAATGCATTGAATGAGGAAAACTCCTCAAAACAAAGCTCCATGAATAGAGAAAACATGCTTGAGAATCATTCCCCTTCACAGAACTAAAACCCGCAAACATTTCATTCTCCTTCAACACATTTGACAAGCCAATTGAGTGCCATAGCAGTGGAGCAGAAGGCCTTGATTTTCCATGCTGACTCAATCTGACTTCTAAGCGCCTCGAACTAGCTTCATAGTCAATCCAAGCATGCAACTTTTCTCCACTTGTTAAAGCCAAATTGTTACTTATTTTAGCAACAACTGAACCAGCAACCTTAATGGTCACATTACAACTAGAAGAAACCCCATTTCTACCACCCTCTGAAGCACTAAACTCAACACCAATAACTTCAAAATTTCTATCATTCAACCCAATAGAGCTTTGATAAAACACATCACCTACAGAACCCTTCGGAACCATAACAAAAGCCAAACCACCCCCCATGTCTAAGGAGATTGAAAATGCAAAGTAAGTAGAAATTGACACTAATTGGCTTGGTTTACCTTGAAAAAGCTTGATGGGTTTCTTGTACATGACTCTCCCAGTGTCTGAACTCCCAGAACCAGAGAAATGAATCCCAGACCCGTCATTGACAACCTTTGCATTACCATAAAGGGCCACGTTGGGCTTAAATTTCAGATCTTTACCAAAACCAGCGTAAGAAAACAAAGGAATCGGGTCAAATGCTAGGGTTTTGAGGAATAAAACGGAGAAAGTGAAGACCCTGAAGTAATGGGTATTAGAAAGTGCTGCCATAATTGAAGTGGGTGGTTTGGGTTGAGATGAATGAATTAATCTAGCTGGCGTGAGACTCTAGGGTTGGTGGGTTGATCCCATTTGCATCAAAAGTTAGAATCTGTGATTTTTAGGGGCAGAGTGAAGAAGAAAGCAGATGAAGAAAGAAAGCAAAATTTAATACATTTTACTGGATTCTGCAACTTGGTGGTTCACTTTTTCTGAGTGGCAGATGACCAAGGGAATATAATAAAAAACAATTTTTCTAAAAAATAAAACAATATTTTCGTTTTCTTTTCTTTTGCAATCTGAGGCTTTCCTTTCCAAATAATCTCCATGTGAACTCACAATCACAACCATTGATAAGTTCATAAACAACTGGCTTAAATTAAATTTGTTTTTCTTTTTTCTAAATTCTGGGTTCGCTATGGACCACTCCATAAATTGTGAATGTGCTTTTAATTTCTTGTCTTGAGGTGTTAGGTCGTAGAAGTAGATTCCTTGTTTTATCTGGCTAATATCTATAACATTAACTTTAATATGTGCTTTTTATGGGTCTTATTATAATATATTTTATATATCTTAAATATTTTTTCACTTTTAGTAATGCAATTATTAAATACTCACTTAATGGATGCGACGAATTATTTGAATATAACAAAGATAGAAACAAAAAAGAAGAAAACTAAGATAGGGTAACTGATGTGATGGAGACTACCAGAAAGAAAGTGATTTTTCACCAATAACTTGGTTGAATCATACAAGTATAATTGTGATTGTTTATATACTAGTGCTTCCATAAAATTACACCTTCGTTGAATGATAGAAATTTATGAGTGAGAATGTAATGGTCCAGGAGAAATCCTAAAAAACGGTGAAAAGCAAAAAAAAGTTGAGGCAAACAGAGAAAGTTATTGTGTGGCTCAATCCAATATTGGTATGAACAACCCTATTCCATAACCCATATTATTATTTGTTTGATTCCATTATTTTGCTGAAAGGGGCTCGTTATTGTATGTATTATCTTGTTACACACTCACTTCACGAGACACTTTTCACGTTTTGCGTTAGACAAGGAGAAAGTGGGGTGTGAGTGAGTTGTGCTTGTGCGTCGTGCCCACTCTGGCATGGCCTAACGAACCAACATCACGCTTCAAACAAATCTTGTCTTCTTCCTCTAACTCAACCAACAATTATGCTATGTTATGTTAGTTATTGTGACATTTTCATTCACCTACACCTTTCCCTTCTTCAAGTGTTCGGTGGGTGCTTTTCATTTTGTTTCTCAACATTAGAAAATTGGCATCCAGGAACTTATTCGCATGATCAATCATGCATGTCTTTTTATAGTTATTTTGACATAGAGAGGTTACTTGCTTTAATATCTCGCAAAAGCTATAATAGCAACAACTTTGTATTAGTGTATCCATATTTTTATCATATAATTTTATTTTGTTAAGTGAGTTGATTAATTTTTATAATAATTACCTTACAAGTCAAATCTATCAGGGATTTTTATTTAATTATACCTTTGGTGTTTAACTTCTAGAGTAAATATAGTTTGGATTCCTTCAAATTAAAAAAAAAAATGTAATTTTAGACTATCAAATTTACAGTTTAAAAACTAAAAGCGGTTTAAGGAAAATAATTGATGTTTATAAACTAAAATCTTATTTATTTCAATTGAAAGATTATTATTATTTTTAATTTTAGAGGCCAACATTTAGATATGCTCCTAATTAAAAAAAAATAAAAAACTAAAACCACTGTTACGACAATTTTTTCCACCTCCAAGAAGTTAAACAGTGAAAATCTGCTATAATATATATATATTAACAACAAATAAAATAAAATAATTTTACCTTTTACCTACTTTAACTTTTTTCTTACTCTCATTTTTTTATATTTTTTAAATATATCTTAATGTGTTGGAATAATATTTGGTTAAAATATCAAACTATCTTATTATAAATAAGTCAATTTATTTGTACATTTAAATAAAATATGAGTTTATTAGGTTCGCACAATAATAAAAGAACAAGAGTAATTTTGAAAAAAAATATTGTAATATATTAAAAGGTTCAGAAATGCAAAATATATATATATATATATATATATATATATATAGAGAGAGAGAGAGAGAGAGATATTATATTTCTATATATAACTTAAGAAAATGAATTAACATTAATTTATTAAGGCAATTAAAATAAAATAGCATCTAATACAAGGGGGTAGACTATGGATGTTAGATGTTAAATGATTTAACTAATCTTAACATTTTCAATGTTATCTAATAGATTATTTTATGTGTTTCAATCATGATTTGAAAGTCAATTTATCACAAATTTTCACTTTTACTTTAAATTATGGAAGAGTTTCTTATCTCATTCTTTATTTCCAAACAAAAAATTAATTCCTCCAAACAATGTTTGAATCTCGATCTTGGTAAGAATTTCACAAATATATATATATATATATATATGATTCTCTTCTGAAGCTACCTTTACAATATTGACCTCCCCAAACTCAACAACATATCTAATGGAGTGTAATTTAACATTGATGTGTTTGATTCTCTCATTGTAAATTTGATGATCAACTATATGTATAACACTTCGACTATTGCAATGTATAGTCACACATCATTTTACAATACTTAACTCTTTTATCATCTCCCTTTTAGTGAGTATGATATACTCAGCTTGAGTAGTAGATAAAGTCACCACTGATTGCAAACTAACTTTCCAAAAAACCACTGATTGCAAACTAACTTTCCAAAAAACTACAATTCCAAAAACTATGAAAACATTAGAAATAAACTTTCTAGTATCTCTGCATAGTCTGCATTTACAAAACCCTTCTATAACATCTCTACTATTGGTAAATTGTTTATACACTAGACTAGATGATGGAGGAGGGCTCAGGCAAGGTCCAAACACCAGAGCAATGTTCAGACACCTTGAAGCAAAAAAAGAGTCAGAAGCACTTGTGCAGATTAAAATGCTGACTATTTTGAGCTTTGAGGATTCTTGTAAAAATTGTGAAAAGTAGAATAGAAAAAATTTGGTTGTTTTGTAAATAATTCTAGGTGTCTTGAAAATTATAAAAGACACCTAGATTAGGATTTTTGGACGCATAGGATTTGGACATGTGGCGCCTATCCAAGGGCGCCTTGTTTAGGAGAAGGTAGCTTGCTCCACACGCTAGGTTACTCTAACCCTAACGTGTGGTGCAAGTTAGGGTTACAACCCTAGCTTCTTTCATACGCCACTTATGGTAGCTTGCATTGCAAGCTAGGGTTTCTAACCCTAGCTTCTTGTATACTCTACCTTAG
>Ga0099825_1008846_pt1 | contig 11708 bp, 14 predicted proteins | sample SiratroredBW_FD_76838 | JGI IMG/M metagenome (GOLD analysis project Ga0099825, IMG submission 76838) | Root nodule microbial communities of legume samples collected from California, USA - Siratro red BW | ecosystem: Host-associated > Plants > Roots > Nodule | place: USA: California | collected...
CAAAATTTTTCACAATCATCCTAGGGCAACACCTCACGCCTAGAACAGGAAAAAAAAAAAAAAAAAAAAAAAAAATAAAAAAAATACATTTTTTTTTTTTTTTTATGAATAATAACTATCTGACAAATAAAATAAGGGAAAATGGAAAACCTGCATATTTATTCCATTGGAGTCACAATAGCACAAACCACCAGCAATAACTTCTCGCACAACCTCTGAAACTGCATCCTCATTGGCAGCAGTATTTGGTTTACATTTGTTCAAGACAGCCTTTAAAAGAGTAGTTTTACCAGCTCCCTGCACATAGCAAAGTCATATTTGTCATTAGACAGATAATAAAAGGAGTTAAGCGTGCTGCCCCCAAGAAAAATTGCCTATACCTCTAGCCCAACTACTCGTACTCTGCGGGTCCTCACATGAACTTCTTTGGAAACAGTTGTAAAATCACTGGTGCAAAATATTACAAAGTTATTTAAACTTTCTGGACGGATGAATTTATCCTTGTCAACAGGTGCTGAACTACTTGCAGTCTCAGAGTCAACAGAAGTAAAAGCAGGCATCAATGAGTCTAGCACAGTTTGATGTTTTGGTGGACTTCTGAGCGGAGGACCAACTAATATTCTCAACCTCTGTATCTCAGGCTGGATTCCTTGATTTGAAGAATAGTTTGGTGGAGATGGAAACGATTCAACTGTAGTTGAACACCTGATGAACATTAAATAAATTTCACCTCTACGCGTATTGAAGTTATTTTGCTGAAATAATATGCAATGACAAACAACAGGAAAGGAGTGATGTTTAACATATTTTAATTACTATGTTGCATTACATTGCAAATATATTAGTTTTGTTCCATCCAAGGTCACTAATAAAGGAATCTAGATTAGTTCGAATGGAAATAGATGAGAAATAAAGTCAGAGGCGAAAGTGTTTGGTTCAAGAGAAAAAGAGAAGAGATGAAGAGAGAGATATAGAGACAAGAAATAGGTGACAAATAGTACAATGGGTCCCACCATTTTTTAAAATTATTTCTTTCCTCTTTCGTTCCTACCAAACATCCTATTTTATTTTCATCTTCACCCATCTATACAACCAAACAGGCTTTCAGATCAATAGGAAAAGCAAACAGCATACACATGTTCATTCAGCAACATCACTGTTTTAAAGAAGTCAGCAAAACTTCTCTAATATAGTAAAACAAGGTCTCTGACAGCTCCAGAAACCACCTATACTCAAGCATCCATAATCTATATAGTTATATATGTAACCAAACAAAGCTTTACATGAACCAAAGGATTGTAGAGATGATATTGCAAAACTTTGATATAACTTTTTCATGCAGAGGAACAGGACGAAAGGGACTGGAACATCCTCCCACCCTTTGAAATCCAATCCCCAGGATTTGTAATGATACTGAGTATCTAGAAATTTCAAGAATCTACTTCCCATCCCACTTGGTATGAATCACTGAATCATATTGCATCAGAATTTTACATAGCATGTAAAATATATGTTTTAACTTTTTTCCCTGTAATATTATCAGCCCCCACAATTAACAGCTGCACTTGTCTTTGAAAAACTTGTTTTTCTGAATAATCATCTCCAACAAAAAGATTAAACACTTTCAGATAAGATACGTAAATTCTCAAGTCAAAATAAGACATGGAGAGTTCAGAAGGGTGCTCATAAATTCATAACTTTAACAGACCACTAGAAAAAGGAAAAGCATTGACTCAACAACATTCAACTAATTCAGCTTAAAAACAAATTGTAAGTTTTTAACACAGACATTATGCACTTTAACAAAGAAAATAAGATGCTTTTGTGGACTAAACCAAATATATCAGCAATCACAATAAACAACGGAGATGGGGTAACAAGACATGCTACTAATAACCAATATGTCAAAGAAATATTACATACTGTCAGGAGGATTTAAGGGTTAACATTAGGTTATTGAACTTTAAGACTGCATGGGATTTGTTAGGAACCTTGAGAAAGAGAGTTAAAACTAAAGAAAGTCCAGGAAAGAGAAAGAACAATGGAAAAAATTGGAATATTCCCTTTACTATGAAAGAAAACATAAGAACCGTACAAAAGAGCAATCTCCCATCACACTGGGAGAAAGCCCAGTCCAAACCTTCTACTGACACACGATCCCTATTACACTTTAGAGAGTTCACTAATAAATTAGCTCTAACTGTCGCCTAACTGCCCCCAGACAGAAAGCTAACAAACAGTCTAGTTACAACTATTGGCCTTTTTCTTCCTATCGTAAACTCACAAGTGGTTGGCAAAGATGATTGGGTCAAGCCGGGGATATTGTACTATATATAGTTAATCCCGTTATGTGTGACTCTTTCATACTTGTTTTACATGGTATAACAAACTTACTGTGCCAGCAAGAGACTACCAGATGTGTTAGACTTGAGGACCAACATAAAGTGGTTCAACATAATCCAGATAGAATTTGGAGAGTTTACGAGAGAAGGATAAAAAACCGTTAAGGATAGTAACGGTTAGGGATGTTGTAAAGGGTTGGATGTCATATAAATCCAACTCTGGGCAGTGAATAGGGGGACTTTTTGAAAAATTCTCTTGAGAGGTTGACAGAAACATTTCTGTGAGAAAGGGATGGTGGTTCCTTTGATTGTTTTGAGAACATAAAGCAATAAAGGTTCTTTCTTTCTGTAACGAAATTGTGTTTTCTCTTTGGCGGTGCATTGTTGTGACGTAGGAGCGTAACAAGATGAGATTCTTCTTATGGGTCAAAACCGTGTAAAACTATGAAACTTATAACAGATCTCCTTCAGCAAGTAGGGTTGAGTGGTGGGCCGTGACAATCTTCTTCACTCTTTTCAATTAAAATTACTGAGCTTATTTTGAATCAGAGAAACTTAGAAAAAAAAAGGAAAACATCGTCGTTACTTGTAGTATTGATGCTGTACAAAATGACGGGTCACCCTGTTTATTATGTTTAGAATCCATGAACGTATGCTAGTTAATGTATTCCTTTGATTCATTCACAGATCACCTAGTGAAATCCTGAAAACCTTGATATTTCCTAGTACTTTAATGGTTTGTCTTTCTGACCATTATAACTACTAATTCTTCCTCTGCCCTGGGCTGCCCCTATTTCCACCCACCACAAATCTAAACAGATCCAATTAATCTTGAGAAATTTTATCAAGAGAAAACTAAACCAATAAGTGATGTTTTATGGGGTTGAGAAAATACCAGTTACCATTCACTTGAGCATGAACCAGTGTACATAAATGCAACCCAAAACCAGTAATATCAACTTTCAGAGGTTCTCCATTTTTTGGTGCTAGTCCATCATTCCAGCCCAAAGGAACAATTGAGGTTGCAGTTCGAATAACAGGGGACTCAACTATGTGACCAAGCTCCACAGTGCCAGCAGCTGCAAACCCAAGCCATTGCTTCAGATGAGGAAACTGATCAATCCCAGAGAAAGATGAGGAATCATCATTCATATAAAGGTCATAGATTCTGCAACCCAAAAAGGAGAAAGAAGTATTATTCCTATATGAATACAAATTACTGTAGAAAACCATTGTCAAAAATGTAAAACAATAATTAGCCCATTAGATGGAATTCAAGAAGCTTGGAGGACATATCCTTGGAAACATTTACAGTAGATAAGATGATTTGGGAATGAATGGGATGAGGTAAGCGTATGATCATTTAGGTGTGCAATAATTTTGGAAACTATGTAAACCCAATTCTATTAGTGTAACCTGATGAGAAAGATGGTTACCTCTGAAATCGAGATCGATATGATTTCATTGAATGTGATTGAAATCTTTCCCTCAATTCAGTAATCACAGATCTGACCTGAAAATGTCTTTGCCAAAGGAAAACAAAATGAGAGAACTTACACTACCATTTTCGTAAATATTAAGTTGGAAGATAAACCCTTAGCCTAAAATGGGACACTGGAACTATATCAGAGATTGATAAGCAATGAGAAAAAGCTCATACCGATGTCAACTTTGAGTACTCTGCACCTGATAGAGACTCTACAGCAGAATTTCCCAATAAATAAAGCTGTCTTACATGAAACAAGTTCCAATGAGTTCAAAAGTAATTAAAAGAAACATAGCACACGGAGAAAATAAAAATTGGAAAAATATGTACATTAATTGACAAAAAACAAAAGATATGACATCATTTTACTCCTTCACTTTTGATCCTGTATACTAAAAATTGATTTTGTATTGTCAAGTGCATAAAATATAAAGCCTGTTTGATATGGATTATAAAATCCAATGCCTTAATCATTAGGTTTCTCCTTGAACACTAACCTTCAAACCACTGTAAAATGGTGGCTTTAGCGAACAAAATGCAGCAAGAAAACATAACAGATAGGAAAGAAAGAAGCAAAAATTGGGAGAAACTTGGTAGAAACAAAAAAACATTCAGGACAAAGAATCAGAAGACTGAAGCAAAACGAAGTTCTTGAGATCAAGAATGAGACTGATAGAGATAACAGAGATGGATCATGTTTGGGTGGAAAAGAGGAGGCAAAAAATAGAGGGAAGCCTTATGTTTGATACAAGGAAACCAGGGACTAATGGCAACAATGGAGGTTTTGGGTAGTACCATCAGCCCACCACAAAAGGTCAATGAGGTGAAAGATATTAATATTTATCAGCTAAAACCATGTAGAGTAGGGCAGTTTGCAAAGGGAGCCATAGGATCTTGGTATAATTTCAGAGCCACCAATGTGCTGTCTCTTGGCAAAAAATACCATAGGAAACTCAAAACAGAGGACTAAAGGAGTACTGGAGTATTCACATGTTTATGTTTGACACGGGAGGATTGGAAACTATTCTTGTATTAAAGGGTGGAATTGGTTTAGTCGACATGCTTAAATCAATTGAACAGCCACAAGCTGTTTACCTTGGGGACCAGGAGAATGTTTAGGGGGAACTATCGACATGGGGAGAATTGACAGTTCCTTTATTCATAAAAAAGTAAAATAAGTCAGTTGATTACAATAATTATAAAGAGGGGAGGAGAGGATGATCAAGTTAGTCGGTGAGAATTAGTTTTGGGTAGTAGAGACCACGCCCTCAAATTCCTGGTAGTTCACTCAGTCACTCTGGTGGATTTTGCTCTTGTCCATTCTGCCATCATACTGGTTCAGATTGGCAATTAAGGATTTGATAAAGAAAATCTAATTTCATTCTAGTTTCTGATGTAGTTTTTTTCACTTATAGGACAAATCAATCAATCTTTCGCATGCAAGCACAATAACAATAACATGCAAAAGCAGTATACAATTAAAAAGCAAGAAAGTAAAAAATATAGAATCTATGGCGACTGCAAAAGAAAACTGAAACAAATCATTAGTCCATAATATCTACCTGTCCAAATGGCACATACGAAGGCAAATAAGGCACTCTGCGCCACTTTTTCTCATCTCCAGTCATCACATTGTTCTTTGTATCTGTTTTCCCATTAATTGGAACCTCTAATGAATGTTTATCAGCTTCAGGGAAAGGCTTGAGTGATATGCCATCAGAACCCTCTTGTATTTCAAGCAACTGCGGTGCAACTACTTCCTCTTCAATCAAAGTATTTGCAAGAGAATCAGGCAATGAATTTCTCTCAACAGAACTGATCCGTCTTTCTCTGCCTGTACTAAATTGTCTCCATAGACCTTCCAAAGGAACTAGCCTTGAGAGTCTCCAGAATGATCTCTGCACAGGCCCTACCCCCAAAACCAACTGCTCTGCATCCTTCTCTTTTGGCTTCCCCAACCCTTGCTCGTGTTTTCTCAATAATGAGCTGTTAGTTTCATTTTCAGAAGGCCCTGGCTGAGTCTGAGCATTGTAATGGTGAAAATAAGCAGGAGATAAAATACGGGGAACCAAATCTTCCGGAATGCAGTAACTCTTAAAATAATGCTGCCAACCTTTTCTATTAACATAGCTGCAAAGAAAACCAAAAACAAAAGGAAATAAATAATTAATATTTTAGTTTTGCAGCTTTGAAGAAGAATCAGCAGCTAACCAATTTAGAATGTGAAAAAAAAAAAGTTCAGGGAAAACATACTCCTTCAAAGCAGCATTTCCAACAGGAGGTTGAGAAAATGTAATGCATTTGATAGAGACATTTTCATTTTCCTTTGATGAAGATGAAGATGAAGCAGCAATTACTCTCAAAATGGCAAGAGTAGCTAATGCAGCTACCTGTGTAGAATACAAGGAACTTCGCATATGTAATTTGTTCAAACATGTATGAAGTAATGCTTTAAAATCCAAAATGGATGAATCAAACTCACTGCTCCACCAAGTGAATGACCACATAGAACAAGCTTCCGTTTCTTCTTTTGAGCAAGCCTGTATAATTCTAAAGCAGGTATTCCTTTAGCACGAGCCATGAAACCCTGAGATGTAATATGAATTGTGAAGGAAATTATTGGATCAGAAACATAATATTTACACAAATAATATTGCTATATAAACAAATATCCAGAAACCAAGGTTGAAATTTATTGTTGAATGAGGTCCTAAGATTATAAAGAGTTTAACAGTCAAAAAATTATACAGCAGAATAGATAAGAAAACCATGGAAAATGAACTACTATAAATTTACCATATAAAGAAGAACAATCTATAAGAATTTGACAAAATAGTTAAATTAATCTATAGATTCCTTAACATTTTGGGAATTTTCAATCAAGTCGTTACAGTTATGTATCAGGTCCCTAACGATTCAAAATAACATATAATAATAATAATAATGATAATAAACAGACTGAACTCAAGGAACTCATTAAAAAGTTTATAAAATTATTGGAATCCAGTTACCCTTTTAAACTATGAGCCTATTTAAAAATCTCCAGGTAAGAGCCTGCAAGATAATTTAATAAAAATATGTATTATATTGGATAACACTCATTTACCCTATGAGCTGCAGGTTTGTATTTCTTCTTCGGTTTCTTAGACCTCGACTGAAGAGGATTCCACATATAGTCTTTTCCATTTTGATTTTCATCATTGTCAGATTCTGTTGATGCATTCTTTTCAGGTTCCTCAACAGCATCATCATGAAAGATGGCACCTTGAAGTATATTTGCATCAGCAATTACATCCCTTTCATCAAAATAAAAACAGGTAAAGATTCTTGAAGTTAAAACGAATTTTAAAGGCTTACACATAGGTATGAAAAAAACTCACTTATACTGCTTTGTTCCTATAAAGGAAGCAAATAAAGTGTCTCCTGCCTCCGCCAACAAATACCTTCAACAACATAATGACCAAATAAGTATGACACACAACAGCAATAACAACCAAATCTTATCCCACTAGTTCGGTTCAACTACATGAATCAAACAATTCCAAAATGTTCTGTCACAGATCATGTATTCATAATAGTTTTTCTTAGTCTTTATTTACCACTAGGGATTGCTAGTCTCCATCTGATCTAATTGAATTATTATCTTCTCCACACCGGCCTACAAAAAGCACATAAGATGAGCTTGTACCATCTTTCCTAAAATACTGCCCCAACTTCTTCTCTAATGTATCTGTTCCTAACCTTATCTTGTAGGACTAGTGTAGTACGTGCCTTCATATAATGCAACATGCTCATTCCTGCTACATTGAGTTTATTCTCTTGTCTGTTATTTTCCTTAATCATGAGCAACATCTTTCTATAATGAATAACAGCCAAATCCCTCCTCTATTTCATTCACTGCATAAGTCAAATAAAAGAACCCTAAGGAAGACAGTCCAGCAAATTTGAACCCAACACTAAATAACCTTTTAGAGCCTAAGAGAAGAAGCATAGACAAAATAATTCAATGCGCAAGTATATTTTGAGAGAGAAAGCAATAATCTAACTGATTACCAATAAGATAAGTGAAATTATTAAAATATTTCTTTGGACAATTTGAACTGTCAAGAAATTCACATGCCAGGTTGTTAAAAGCACTAAACGGAAAAAGTAATTATTAAAAATAAATATCACTACCAATTAATGTAAAAAAAATACAAAATAGCCTAATTTTTACCCCCAAAATACAATCTAAATATATTCTAGAATGGATGAGAACAATAACAAACGATAAAAGCCTCCTAATATCGAAATATATATTGGCATATTGGAATTTATGCAGATAATATAAGATAATAAGAATCATTAAATTGTATAAAGAATGAATGAACACCTATGAGGAACATGATCTGATGAAGGTTGCACCCTCTCCAAAGCAACAACTTGTCCACCAAAATCTTCCTTAAATTTATTTACAGCTCGAATCATCTCAGCAGCAGGTCTCTATGATATATAGGAAGCCACAAAGAACAAGGAGTAATAAGTTGATTTAACTAACTAACAAATATTCTCGCAAAAATTCTCCCAAGAAAATCATATTAAAGTTACAAAGTTGCTATAAACACTTGTCAAGACTCTGAGAGGCATATGGCTTGCAGTTGATTCAAAGATCATAGAAACCATCATATTTCACAGAGCCACTGTATTTAAATAAACACTAAAGAATATTATAGCTCCGGGAATGATCCTCAAAATGATAAGACAGAAATCCTAGTATATAATAGCATATGGTTCAGGGCCTATTCATTTCATGATTCTCATGAAAGAACACCAAACTTCTAAAAGATTCATCATATTCATTTATGCTTTAGGAAAAAAAAAAAGTATTTCTGATTACTTTAAGAAGCCACTTAGCTTTTACCATGTTTCTTATAATTATAAGCCAACAAAATCAATTTTCTATTTTACATAAAAATATATTAAAAAAGGTTTAATTTTCGTAAAGTATCAGTCTAGTATTTTGACACACATCCAATATGAATTCATCCTATGCTCACATTATGTTAATGAATAGAATAAGATTTTAAAATGATTAAGTACTATTAGATACAAGTGTAAAGTAGTTTTAGGCTAATAGTGCATAGTACCCAACTGTGTCTCTCATACAGAATTGCCGTTGAAGAACAACACTTCATGAAACCTAAAGGAATTCTAAGAAACCCTTTTTCTACACATTTTTTAGTGTCATTACTTTTCAAAGGTTAATAAAGAAGACCCTCAAATGTAATTTTAATAAGACCAAGGACACCGCTGTTCTATTCTTTGAACACCCCAACTTGAAACAGTGTTTCTTCATGTAGCACACAGATATGGCAGATGTGATCATAACTGTGGTTGCAGAAACTCCAAAAACCCCAATTTTTCAGATATAATCATAATTGCAGTCACAAACACCCCAGACAAGAAATCTACATACAGTTCGATACATGTTTGTCTTGTTCTTCACTTAGAATTAATTTAATCCCAATAATATGCATAATCCCATAATTTAAACATTTTTCCGCATATTACCAAGGTAAAACTCCAATTCTAATCGAAAAACAACACAAACAACATATATACAACTGTACGTAAGTTTTGTCCAAACTCTAATAGGACAAAACTTAAAAACACTTCTTTATGCATTGTTTGTATTGTTCTCCAGTTAGAATTAAAGATTCTTCTCAATAATACGCACAGTTCTTTACAACAAAACCTTGTTCACGTACTAAAAACGCGAAACTCCAATTCTAACTAGAAATACGCACAAGCAACAGTAAGCAAGTTTTGTCCTATCTCAAAAACCTTGCCATTGCCGTCAATATCACACTCACATACAATTTTTTTAACTGACAAAATATCCAATCAAATTTAGAATTCCACCTCGGTAATATTTCATCAAACGTAAACTTCAAAATCGATTGAAAAACAACACAGTGAATACAGTAAGAACAAATTGAAGTACACATTGCTGCTCTCAAATCAGAATCATATACACCGCCATCCAAACAAACATTTACGATTCTTATTTTAATTTCGAGAACCGTGATAAATTGAAGCGAGGAAAGTGACCTTGTAGACGCACTCGGAGAGGACCATGCAGCAGAGGAGGTCCTGCAAATCGGAAACGGAGTCCGCCTTGAGTGCGCGGCAGAGCGTGGTGAGGCGGTGGTACTCCTCCTGGATCCGCTTCTTGTGCTCGCGGTGGGAGGCCCACGGCCACTTCATCCGCCACTGGAGTGGGCCCCACGCCACCTTGTCCTTCAGGCCCAAGAGCTTCGCGCGCTGGTCCTTGATCCATGGCTCCACGCGGCTCTGTATGAACTCCATAACAGCCCTAACAAACTCACTCGAAGAACAGACACAACAACGCGTTGCGTTGTGTGGTGTGGGAGGGAACTACCAGAACCAAACGGAGACACTAACACGCTACGCAAAACTTTATTATTATTGGTTGAAATAAATTCTTTCGCAATTTATACCTAAATTTTTTTATTATAAAAAATTAATGAATAATAAAATTTGGGAAAGATTAATTGGAAAATTACTTAAATTTGTTTCAGCTTATAATTAATTGTGGATTTAAACAACCAAAATTATTAAAACTGTATTCACTAATATTTTACAAAAAATTTAACCTAAACTTACTGTAGAAAAATGAGAAAGAAAATTAGTAAAAATTGATACCATTTTCAATCTAAACTTAAAATAATAAATTCATAATTTTTTTTATTATATATTATTTAACTTTCTAAATTTTACTTAAAATAATAAAATTTTTTATTCAAAAATATTTTTTATTATATATTATTTAGTTTTTTAATTTCTACTTAAAATAATGGGACTTAAACTTACAACCTAAATGCACACATTTTATTATAAAAAAATAATTATCTAATCACCTGGAATTAAAGAAAATAGTTAGATTAGCTTATTATAATGCTTTTCTTCTATACTAATTCATTGTCAACATATTTTTAATTTATACTATTTTATACTAAACATAGTTAATGAAAAAGTATTATGAATGGGATCTTGTAGAAAAGAACAAATATATTTGATAATAAAAACAGAATGTACAGAAAATTATATGAAATTTATAATTTTTAATATATTTTGGTATTATGTTAATAATTATGGGAGAGAGAAAAATGTGATTGTGTTGATTTGATTTGACGTGGGAAAAAAGAAAAGGAATAAGTGAGAGAATATCCAATCTCCACGTATCTTTGGATGCATCTATCTCTGTAGAATTAAAATCTTCTTGTATTGCATTCGTTCTTCCAAAAATGAAAATTGGAATAAATGTTTCACAAATCTGATGAGAATATTTGAGTTCAGAATTTTTGAATCTTTTCCGGTGAAGATTTTTAATGCAATATTTCTTCCATGAATGTGTATCTAATTGATGGATATAGAGTGACATGATTGATGGATATAGAGTGACATGATTCATAGATAATTATATCTTTTTTGAATGTAATTATGAACAATAATACTCGTTGAGGAAAAGAGTTATAAAACATTAGTTGCCAAAAATAGAAAAGGTAGGAAATCAATTTACGATGAGTCTTAATATGTTTATATATTTATAATTTTATATAATTATTATACTACTAATATATTGGAAATTGAAAAATGTTACTTTGACACTGTATTTTATCTTACTTTTGTTTGACACTCCGACGTGGCATGTGTTGTCCCGCGTGGCAATAAAAGAGAAAACACAGTTGTTTTTGACTAAGTGGTTAGCTCAGTTCAAATAAGTGATTCACTGTGTGTAGTTTTGGAACACACACGTGTCTGAGGGGTCAAAACACTAAGTGGTTAGCTCAATTCAAATAAGTGGTTCGTTGTGTGTA
>Ga0099825_1008850_pt1 | contig 11704 bp, 8 predicted proteins | sample SiratroredBW_FD_76838 | JGI IMG/M metagenome (GOLD analysis project Ga0099825, IMG submission 76838) | Root nodule microbial communities of legume samples collected from California, USA - Siratro red BW | ecosystem: Host-associated > Plants > Roots > Nodule | place: USA: California | collected...
ATAATATTTTTAGTTAAGAATGTTATAATATATAGTACTTTATAAGTATATTAAAAAATAGAAAATATAAATATATATATATATATATATATATATATATATATATATATATATATTCAACATTCAACCATTTTCAGCAATTACTTTGACCAAATTTACATGCGTCACAAGGAAAACTTAAAAATAATAAAGTGCAATATATTTAAATTTATCCGTGTGTTTTCTTCTTAACATAAAAACGGAACACATTATAATGTTTACAAAGATAATCTAATTTACTTAAAAATTAATAAAATAACATAACTAAATTTTATAATATTGTTTAAATTTAATATTATATATCTATAAAGAATCCTTGCCAAGCTTAGAAAAACCAAACTGTGAACTCTCAACAAAAATTTAAAATAGTAAATCGTCAACTTCATAAACGAAGTCAAAAGTGTTATAATGGGAGTTTTTTTTTTTTTTTTTTTTATAGTTAAGTGTTAATTTCTTTCTTAGCTTTTTTTCGTCCATTTTTTGGATAAATTATAGAAACTCATTATCATTATTTATTATTATTATTATTATTATTACTATTGAGAATCAAAAAATTTATTCATTAAACTAATTTATAACAATACTAATGCAATATCCTTATTTTGTATACATAAAATGGTCATATTTTATGTTTAATTACATTTTAAAATTATAACATTTTTATAACTTAAAAACTATTATTCTATTACATATGCAATAAAAAAATTAGGATAAAATATTAATCCATTAAAAATATCTTTACAAATTATTATTCCACACAACTTTTCTTTTACATAAATTTATAACCTATATTATTTCTCCCATAGTTGGAAAAGGAGATTTCAAAGTATATGTCCTATGTTTGTTGTTGACCAACATGATCTTGAGAGTTACTGGTCTTCTTCTTGTGGCAAATCCAAATCCATGTAATGACTTCCAAAATCACAGCAATTATACCCAAGGATATGATTATGCCCAAATAGCTCTTCTTCCACACACTATGAGCATTAAGAATGTCAAAACCTTTCAACACATTCCATATGGCCAAGGCAATAGTTGCATAACCAACTATATAATGAAAAATGTTCCAAAATATTCTATACTTGTGATCCTTTTTTGGCCTCAAACACAAAGCAACAAAAACTTGTGTGAATGCAAGACAAATCAGAGTGATTCCAATGCATCGATGAGGAGTATGGTGAACCCCATAGTGATTTCCCATATACAAACCAGTAACAAAGCCAACAATGCCAATCAAGAAGGCTAGTGATTGACATGCTCGATGCAAGTGAAACCAAGTAGCTCCTAAACCATCAAACACCTTCAAATAACGACCCAATATCACTCCAATTGGCATCATTATTCCCCAACTCACAGCATTCAAAATTCCATGAACCTAAATAGATCACAAAGACAAAATATAAACCAATTAACATAGTTATATAAACTATTACAAAATACACTTTAAAATTAAAAAATAAAAATCATTTTCTAATTAGGTTAAATTAGAACAAATTGTGTTTCTTTAAATGTAAAGAGAGTTTAAGAAATTTTAGAAGAATCAAACAAACCTATATTTTATTCAAATTTATATAAATATGTGAAAAAACTAATAGTATAATACTAATAAAAAAATGAGATTCTATATTGATTCTGAAAGATTTTCTACATCGATTTTACAAAAATTAATATAGAAAATCATGATTTTTTATATTGATTGAAAAATCAATAAAAAAAAATAGAAGACTTAAGAGTAAAAAATACATGGATTATAGACACAATTAATATAATAGAAGACTTAAGAGTAAAACATTATACGGCACTTTAAAAGATGTAAGTTAATATCTTTTACCTTTCTCAGTGTAGCTCGTGAGTTCACTTCTTTATTGGGTTGAGAAACCTTGCCAAGTATGAAATTAATGGTTCCATAGGATTGAAGATTTGCGCTTGAGAATGAATGTGGTCTAAGAGTGCCATCATCAGAAACCAAGCCTTCTTGCCAAGCGTGGTTAACCATAGTTCTATTGGTCGGAAGTTGAAAACTTGCAAAGATGATGATGTGGCCATTTGTGTATGATGCAGAAACCTTATAAACGGGAAAACTGAGACTACCCTTTTGTAGCATAGTTGCATAACTTGTTATTGGTGATGTATATGCTTCGATGCTCCCATTTGATTTGTGAACTGCTACAAATGATTGTGAACCCACCATGCCTTTTGATGTAGGGTTAATGGCCCATGCAACCCAACTTGAATCCTTTGCATTAGCCTTGTTGAATGCAACATCAACTACACCTGAAGATGGATGGTAGTTCCAATGCAATGAGGATTCAAGAACAGGCAAATCCTCACATGTTGTGTAATTGATATTGTTTGAAAATCTGTATAAATTGCATGACTGTGAGATACTAGAGACAATGATCATAACTAAAAATATGAATAATAAAAAGATTATGTTTCTAATGGAACTCGTTATGAAAGAGAAGAAAACAAGTAAAATTGTAAAACAATTTGGAATTAATGAAACAATTGTTACACATATATTTATATAGGTTTACATTAGTTGACGGATCAAGAGGTTTATATCTTATCTAACAATTTGAAATATCTTTATGAAAGTCTATTTTTTTCTCTTAAAACGTTGAACGTATATTATTTATTTTATACTTCTGAAAAAGAAAAATGTTTGAAATTCAAAAAGATTATTAAAGAAAAAACAGTTAAGATTATTTCGCATTTATATTTTAAAATAAATAATCTTGCCCAAAGATTCAAATGAAGATCATGTTGTCAAGATAGATATACAAAAGATTACGGAAGATATTGAATAACTATAAAAATAATATATATTTAACTTTTTAAAATTATAAAATTACAATATCTTATTTAAATTAATTTACATTAATTAATTTTTACTGAATTGGATTTTTAAAAAGATACTTATTTTAAGTTTAGAATATCTCCTTGATTACATATGTGATATACTTTGCTTTTCTAACTCTAATTCAGTAGTTAATTTCGATTTTAATATATATATATATATATATTAATATAATGTAAATTAAATTAATCCATCTAAATAAAAAAACTTAGAGTTGAATTAATTTATTTAAAACATATTTAAAAAATTAAATCAAAGTAAATTTAAATTTCAAATATTTAAAAGAAACCAAAGATTTGGTAAAGTTAGCTTTGTATCAGCAATATTTAGAGCTGTATATTAATTTTTGTTTGTAACACTTTTTTCATAAGCAGAATTGCAAGAATCGATCTCTTTCCTATCCAAATAGATGGGTAAGATTATATTTGGATTGGAAAGTTCAAATTTTTCAAAAAAAAAAAAAAACATACAACTATTAAAATATGAATAAAAAAATATCGGATAAATCAATAACTTCTTTAAAAAAATTAAGTCAATAATTTAAATGACATTGTTTACATTTTCTAGGATATTGATATTCTTAATTTTGAATATATTCTTCATTTACTATTTAAAAAAACATTTTCATGAAAAAATGCTTTTAATTAGAATATCATTTTGTATTTATATTTTAAAAAATTAACCTTGCACAAATATTCAAGCAAAGATCATGATGATGAAATAGATAAAAGAGTAAGCAATATAAATGGCAAAGACAATAGGACTAGTAGAAAAAACACATTTAATCGCGGTTGTATAAGGCTTACAAGCGCGGTTGTGCAACCGTGATAAATGCAACTGCGATAAAAAGTACTAAAGATACAAACGCAGTTGTACAACTGCGATGGAAAGTATAACATATCATCGCAATTCTTCAGAAACCGCGTTAAAAAATGGTTCAGAATGTGCAAAAATAACAAAAGTTGGCATATACCAGCGCGGTTGTAGAGGGAACCGCGCTGTATGGCACATACAAACGCGGTTGGTTAAGCAACCGCGTTTGTATGTCCCTGCAAAATAATTTTTAAATTATTTTGCAGATATCATGACAGTTGTTTAAACAACCGCGACGCTATGTAATTTTTCATTTTTTACATTACCATCGTGGTTTTCACTCCAACCGCGGTGATATAGTTACACTTAATTTCAAAAATACTACCATTTTTTTAATTGTGGTTACTTTTTAACCGCGATGATATTCTGCCATAAAATATGTTTTTCCACTAGTGTAATAACTATAAAAAGTAAAAAAATAAACTTTAAAGACGAAGACTCTCAGTATGACAAAGATGATAATTTTTTAATACCTGAAAGAGTTGCATGACTCTGAAGTGCTAGTAATCACAATGATGGAAACTAAAAAAGCGAACAAGAAGATTACGATTCGAAGGGAAGCCATAATGAGAGGAAAAAAAGAAGAGAATAGATGAAACCAATTGATTTTAGATGATGTTAACGATGGGATTAAGTGTATATTTATAGCTTTATTATCTTAACTAACCATTTAAAATATCTTTCTTAAAGGATGATTATCTTTTTATCTTAAGGTTGAAAAGATATTTTATCTTTTATATATGTGTTTAAAGAAAAGATAAGGTTTATCATTAAAAAAAATATTTTACTAAAAATGTTTTTTAATTAAAAGGTTACTTTATTTAATTAAATTTAAAAATTTAATGTTGCTTAAAATTTAAGTGAAGATCATGTTCTGGAATTAGATAAAAGACTAAATTGATTTTTAATAAAAAATAAACTAATCGTAAAAAATAAAATAAAGAGAAAGATAGTTGTTCACATGAACATATATATATATATATGTCTATCCGGAAAATAGGTCAACATTTTTCCTATATTATTTCTAAAAAAATCATGTTCGAATAAAATTAGTTACTAAAATTAATTAATTCTTAGTCAATCAAAATTGTGAAAAAAGAAAAGATAGTTATTTAAGATTAGAATATAACATTGATTTTTTCGAATAAAATTAGTTACTAAAATTAATTAATTCTTAGTCAATCAAAATTGTAAGAAAACAAAAAGATAGTTATTTTAAGATTAGAATATAACATTGATTTTATATTCTTTGTTTTTCTATCTATAAATCATAAATATTGAATGAAACAAATATTTTATTATATAAATATTTTTATCAAAATATTTTATCCGATATAAATAAAAAATCACGTATAAATCTTAAAATCAGAAGTTAAGATATTCTAATTCATTTCATTCAAACACACCTTCATTGTATGTAAAGTTGTATTTGGATAAAAAAAATTGTAAATATTTCATCAATTAAAAGATCCAAATAATTTTTTGGTGAAATATTTTGCTTAGTTAAAAATTTTAAAATTCATAAAAATTTATTATTGTTTTAATTAATTATTTAAAATTATAAATTTTCAAATTTAAAAGAATTCTTCATATATCCTCTCATGTCCCTAATCTCACGGTAACTATTTACAAATGTTTGATATTAAAAGTTTAATTTTTCAATACATATTTTGATTTTTAATTTACAAAACTTGAATTAATTTATTAGAAAACGTATAATTTTAAATAAAAATAATAATTTTAAGTTTCAAATATTTAGAAAACAAGCAAATATATTTAACTTCATAAATTTAACTAACTAATGTTTAATTGAAAATTACACACATTGAAAATTAATAAAAGAAATATTAATGTATATGTAGAATTAGCCCATCAGAAGTTTGATTAGAATAAATTTAAGTTTGTTTCTTCTTTTTTTTAGTCAATTTCAAAGTCACTACAAAAAAACATAAAATACAGACAAAAGATTATTGATGAAAACTTTATCGTCAATAATTTTAGCAACGAAAAATTTTGTGGTCAATTTATTGACGAATTTAAACCATCAATAATTATCAACGGGTTTACCAACAAAATAATTTATCACCAAATTATTTGTTGATAAATTTACCATCAATTTATTAATTAATCTATTTTGTTAGTAAATTGACTGCCAAATTACCGACAGATATGTCAAGGACTTGAAAAATGTAAACCGGCAAGTGGATCTTGAACCAAATCTGGTTTAACATTGTTTTCAAAATTTTAGCCAACTGTTTTCCAGTTTTAGCTAGATGTTTTTTATGGGTAAAATTCTTGTTCATTTAATCCTACACTGACTTTGTATAAAATTGTGTTGTGAGAGGATTTCCAAAATGTTTTACTGCTTTTGATTGAAAACTATAACTGTTTAAAATTTTTAATTGGTTAAAAACAAATTTTAGTTAATTGTTTTTCTGCTAGAATTGTTGAAATTTTTCTAAGTGTTAGAGAACAAATTTTCATAAACTAATTTACCATTTATTATTTGGTTGATTTAACTCTGCCAGAAAGATTCAATTAGTTGTCTTGACATTTTAGCTAACTGTTCTTACTGATTACACACACTTATTCCATTTTAACTTGTTGTTTTGACAATTTAATTGACTGTTTTGTACATTCTTTGATTGGTAATCACTGTTCCAAAAATGCTCATTCTTTCCAACTTGGTTTTAGAAAGGATATTTTTCAACAGGAAACTGAAGTTATACATTTTTGAACAATGTATGAGTTATGTTTGTTGTGTTTATTAAGTTTTGACATCTATGTTTTAATAGAGATCTTTAAGCTTCACTGATAATCTAAGTGACTAAGATATCATGTGGTAAGAAGTTGATGAGGGAGTTCATATACACTAGTAGACACTCAGTTTTAGATGTGTGAACTTACCTTAATCCTTTATCTTAGATTTCTGGTAATCTAAGTCTAGTGTATTATGTTAGATATTAGTCTTTGGTAGTAGTCAACTTAATACAGGCCTTCCTAAGTTCATGTGTAGATTTTATATATGGTGAAAGAATTCATGTGTATAGTTTGTAATAATTGAGATTGATGTTTAATGCTCAAATTACAAAAGTTTGATATGAACTGTTATACTTTCAAATTTAAGGTACTTTAACTTTATCATATAGTAGCCATAATTGTTTTTACTAAGTGTTTTTTTAACATTTTTATATATTACTAGCATGTGTGTGTTTGAAAAAGAAACTTATTGTATAATTTATACTGACTTTTGGTTGTGTAGTGGGTGTGGACATAAGTTATTCTTTAGCTTGTTTTAATTTTTTTATTATCTTATATTAACGTAATTTTATTCATTATAATACATTATACTTATTTTAATTGTGAACTTGTAAATATTTTGGAGTGTTACAATTTAAAAAAATTAAAATATTAATTACATGATGATATATATTTTTTTATCTAAAGAAACATATTTTATTTATATAATAAAACTTATATTGTTAATCCTTTTAAATTATTTTATATTTATAATTAATTTATGAATTAAAAACTTATAAGTTTTAAGGGTTAAGTATTTAGTTGCTAGTTTATTAGTTATAACCTAGCTTATAAGCTATCTTAGTGACTTCTCATCTTTATTTAATTTATATTATATATATATATATATATATATATATATATGATACTAGTAATCTATATTGAGTTAATTTTTAATATAGTTGATAGTTGGATGAATTTGAGTATGTGTTAGGTGTTATTTTTGTTGTTGGAGAATTGTTGTTTTTGAGTACTAAGTAGTGTCTCACTTCTTAAACGATGCTCAAACACTGTGTAACTATTATCTCCACTCGCCCATTATTTCTCAAGTAACAGTGTGTGAAAGTTCAAATGATGAAGGAAATTACTCAAGTAAAAACTTGTAGTTGGAGTGATAGAGATGTTAAAAAAGGAAGAAAACATTAGAATCATTAAAGTTGGAGTGATTATTCTTCTTCTTTAAAGTCTAAATCATTAGAATCTCCTTCTCTTCTCTAATCTTGTAGAAATTTAGTAATTTGTAAAAGTATGATTGGACCTTAAATGGCTCTGGTCTCTAATTGGGCATTAATTAGGTTAGACCAGATGGTAAAAAAACTAATTTCTTAGGTCAATTCTCAACCAAAGCTCCTCCTCCAAGGCTGGTGTCTAACTTAGCCTAAGTTTGACATGTTTTGTTTGTGTGTGCATCGCATAGCTTCTCATGTGTAGTTAAATTTTTTCTTTATAAAATCTCACATACCTTTGAATCGTGAGTGCAAGAGAGCTCTTTATTCTATGAAGTCACCAAAATGGAAGTAATCTTCTAAGCTCTTCACCAATAATCTTTCCTCAAAGAAAAGCTAATCGAGTTCTCTCTTAAAATTTAGTAAAATTTTAATAATCTTTCAAACTTTCCATTGCTCTATAAAAATATTTCTATCAACACTCAAATAATGATACTCAAAAGATGGACAATCGAATAAAAAAATGACAATAAAGTAAAAAATTAATCTAATCAAAATTTTAAATAAGTTAAAATTAATTTGTATATAAATGAATTTATAAGATACATTATTTATTTATTTTAATTAGAAGTGTTTGGATATGAGTTTACTCCTAACATGAATTTCTTTTTACAACGTGTAATCTGTTGCCCAGTTGTGGAGAAAAGAAGGAAGGATTATTAAGTCAAATCACAAAATGAAACATAGTTTGAATATGTATATTTTTTTAGCAGTCAAAACTTTCTCATGAGTCATTGCTCCCACTTTTTCTACCTCACAACGTTCAATTTTCAAAGAGAAGAAATAAAATATTGGGCAGTCTTATGAATCGTCACTTCGCGTTCAGATATTAAAACAGGAAAAACAAGTAAGAACACAGACTTCAAAATTCTTCAGTTAATAATAACGAAAACGAATATGACTACTTAACCTTCCACCAACATCATACTTAATTTGCATGTGTTTGATTCAAATGTTGGTGGGTTATGTTCAAGCTTAATCTTTTCACATATTTTTCTTCATTAGATTCAAAAAATATACAATCACTTTAGTGTGCTTGGATCTGAGAAAAGAAACACGAAAATTTAACTGTAAAAGAAGAAAAAAAAGGTAAAAGGTAAAGAAAAAATATTAACAAAATTTAAGATAACAAATACATCAAAAATTTTATCATATATATATTTGCAAAGATTTGAATTGAAACGTATAATTATGTCATAATTTGGATATAATTGATAATATTTTTAATTTTTTATTAATATTTACGTTTTTATTTATTATAATATAATATGATTAAAATAGAAAATAAAAAATAATTTTTTTCAGTCACATTAATTATATTTATCATAAACTTTTCATTCAAATTTATTATTTTTTCTTAATCCAAACAAATTCAATTTATATATATTTTTTATTCTTAATGGACTGAGTTGCTATTTTGATTGTCAATTTATTCGGATCTCTTAGTCCTCTCTTATTTAAATTGAAAGTTAAAATGAAAAAGATAACTTAAACGATTAATTATTTTTATATTATATTATTTGAATGATATAAATATATAATAATATATAATTTAAATTATTGTAGGTAAGAATCAACTGTAAATCAGATTGACCCGTTTTGTCCCTCCAAACAAAAATAAAAATAAAAATATCAAACTAGTTTACTAATATATTTGAAAATTTCGATAAACCTTGAAGACATGAATCTAATCAAATGCAAAGGAAAAAAATAAATAAATTATAAGAAACTAAATAAATTATCTATTACAAAATTCTCATAAAGTATTATTAGTTTATCTTCTCGTGTCTACTTAAATATAAGATTTGATAACAATAAAGATTTACGACCAATCTAAAAATTTAGAGAAAATGTAAAAATTCGATACTTTAAAAATATGAAGTTTTATAATAAAAAAAAATTGAATGTTGTAATTTATATATAATTTTTTAGAAAGACATATTTAATTTTCATTTATTTAAATTTTATCATTAAACTTCAGAAAAAAATGTGCCTTATACTTTCTATTGAAATAAAAATTGAGTATGAATTGCTTTATGACACACCAAGATTCGCATTTTACATTTTTTTTTCAGCAACTTATCCGGTTGAAAAAATTGCTGTAAAATTACATATTTGTAATATCTAACAAATTTAAGTGACATAATTAAAATTTAAAAGACTAAAACCACACTATCACAAAAATTGAGGATGAAATTTAATTTAATATTTTCTAGATTCTCATGTTATCCATAATCATATCACTTTATATTTGTGAATATTTGAGTGTATGTTCTCAAAACTTCAATTTTTGAAGAAAATAATGATAAAACTTTCAAAGTCTACATAACTTCTTAATAGATTGAACCTACTCTATGTGGTAGGTTTTGTGAAAGTTTCAAGGTCAAATCTAATTAATTATATAATTCCATCTTTTTCGGTAATCTTAATCGTGTTGGATAAGGTTAAGATGTTAGTTTAGTGGTTGATTAATCGATGTCCTTTATTATTTATGTCCAATATTTTTTTGTTCTTTAATTAAAGAATAACGTTGATTGTGATATAATTAAATTTAGTGTGAGTACATTATATGTTCTGTTTACTTCTCTAAAATTGTCTTTTAAATTTTTTAGAGGTGTAGCATTTCGATTGAAAAGGAAAGGAAAATTCCATTTCCTAAAAAGCCATGGATGAAAAATATTTTATAAATATTTTAGAAGAAAAAATAAATTAATTTAATGTAATTATTTTTTTATAATCATTTTTCATTATTTTCTGACCATTTTAATGTAAAAAATTTAATGTAGAACTTAACCCTTTTTAATTTCTCTTATCACTACTGATTTTCTTCAATCAAACAATTTTCATTTCTAACTCTTAATATGTTTTTTCTTCTCGTTTCAAATGTTACCATCATGCCTTAGGTCCTCCACCCGCACACCCTCTTCCTCCACCCCCATACAAAATTTTAATTTCATCACTGTCCTTATTAAAATTATCCAAATACCCTTTTTATATTAAGCAATTTTGAAATTTCTGGTAAGACACCCAGATGAGGCCATCCGGTTCTCATTTTTTGAAATTTAAGAACCGGACAGCCTGACGTCCGGTTCATAAATTGTTAAACAGATGGACTGGATGGGGGGTGTCATCCGGTTTGTAAGTTGTGAACCGGACGCCACCCCGTCCGGTTGTGTGCCATTCGGTTCATATTTTTTCAATTTTTTTTAAAGTGCACTGTGATAGATTGGTAAGGAGCAGAGGAGTTGGTTAGCTGTTACCTATCACCACCCAATTAAAATTAATATAGATTGGGGAGGAGCAGAGGAGTTGGTTAGTTGTTACCTATCACTATCCAATTAAATTAATACTTGAAAGTAAAAAAGAAATGAAAAGTCTCTTGATGTATTTACTTCTTATTCCAATTTCCAACCCCAACCCTATCTTAAATGAAGAGTCTCTGCTCTCCAAGAATTCATTCATTGATTCATTGGCTTTCATAAAATTAAATTAATTTAATTAAGGCAAATGAAGAGTCAAAGAGACACTATGTGTAATGCAGTAGAGGAGACTCTTCTTTGACTCTTTATTTGCCTATTAATTTAGTTTTATGAAACCCAATGAACCAATGAATTGATTAAATGGAGCAGGAGAGAGGAGAGACTCTTCATTTAAGATGGGATTGGGGTTGGAAATTGAATGAAAAGTAAACACAGCAGCAAAAGAAGAGACTATTCATTTCTTTTTTACTTTCAAGTACATTAATGCTCCTCACCAATCTGTCACAATGCATTTAAAAAAATTGAAAAAATGTGAACTGGATGACACCCTTATCCGGTTCACAAATTTACAAACCGGATGAGGTCCACCTACCACCCATCCGGTTTGTAATTTTTTTACCTTATGACAACCGGACGGGGTGGCGTCC
>Ga0099825_1008855_pt1 | contig 11700 bp, 3 predicted proteins | sample SiratroredBW_FD_76838 | JGI IMG/M metagenome (GOLD analysis project Ga0099825, IMG submission 76838) | Root nodule microbial communities of legume samples collected from California, USA - Siratro red BW | ecosystem: Host-associated > Plants > Roots > Nodule | place: USA: California | collected...
AATAAAAAAAATAAAAAATATATATATATATATATATATATATATATATATATATATATATATATATATATATATATATATATATATATATATATATATATCGTGCAGGAACCATTGCAGCACAGGTCCAGAAAAATGTAAAAATATAAAAAGTTGGAGGTAAGTGCTAAAATTTCTCCACTCCAGGGTCCAGGCTTGCTTATTGCAACTCCAAACAACTACATTCCTTTATCTTATACCACTTTTATGCTTATTTAATGTACAATTTATATAGTTAATCAATTTAGAAGTTATTCATGTTACCAATTTTAAACATACATTAATAAAGTCATCAACACACATATTATTAAAAATTTAGTTTGGGTGTAGCACTATCTTAAACCACATCTCTGTTTCATATAAAATCTTAAATATCTTCTTATACTAGGAATGAGATATAGCAAACGTTGTAATACTAAAATGGAGAGTATGAATTTAAATTTAAATCAATCTTATATTATAAATTTACAATAAAAAAATTGTTTACAATATGAATAATAGTCTATTTTCCGAGTAATTACCCTAACTCTGCTTTGAATAGCATACCAAGATGAAGAGGTTTAATGGTTTGTGTAGAATTTAAAAATTGTGAGTTTTGAAAAGGTGAGCAATGTTATTATGGGGAGCTTTGACGGGTTAAGGTGGCTGAACAGAACCATTGATGCTGCTCATAACATCACCTTCGACTAACACAACTATGTTCCACATTTTTTGTTGCCATGCATCATCATGGATGCATCTGTTACGCATTTCACTAACCCTTACCATATCTATCTGTTAAGAGAATCAGTCTATACAAAACAATTGATTCCAAAAGTACAAACAAAAACTAACACATATATATAACAAATACTTTTTCAACACCAAAAAAATAATAAATGAAACTACGTCTACACGTTAAAAGTAATTTTTACATAAGCATAAGACCTAACAAGTTTTTCAGGAAGTTTCATGAAATATATAAATTGATTTGAGCTTGTAAACAGAACCTCTATGTATGAAATATACTTGAAATGTTAACTTCTTCATGTAGTGGTGGGCTCATGAACAACACTAATAATTTACTCGTAAGAAAGAAAGATTTAGGTGCTCTGTAATAGAAAAAGTTCTCTTTCTATTATGTAATGTTCCCCACCACAGTTATATGAGTTATTACTTTTCCACATTTTAATTACTTTTTCAACATCATGTACGAGGTAATTCAAACCATATCATTATTACATAAGATTTGTTTTTACAGGATCATTATGCGAGTTCTGTTTTTGTTCTCTATTATATAGTTTATTTCATAGGAAATCGTGAACCAAAACATATTACAACCTTATAAGATTCAACCAAACTCGATGTAAAGGTTTGCGATAATTACAAATTTCTTTATTATAATAAATAATTAGTTAACCCAAAAAGAAAAAAAAGAAAGAAAATTCAGAAAAATGTGGTTTACCGACCCAACAGTGGTGAGTGTTGCATTACATGTCAATCTCAGCATATATCTTCATAGTGGTGTGTGAACCACTTATTAGTAATCGCAAGAAAAAAATAAAATTAATAATTTTTTTTCGTCCACTTATTATTAGATTTGGCGATAAAAAATATTTTATAAAAATAATATTGTAAAATCAATGTAAAAAAGTCATTTTGTATTTAAGAATGATATTGTGTTAGTGGATAATGTTTGCAAGTGTTGATAAGAAAAAGTCTGAAAGCCTATTTTGTTCATATTAAATTCTTAGGATCCCACGAATCTTTTTTCTTTTTTAAATTATCGAAAACTAGGAATCCATGGATAAAAGGAGAAAAAGAAAACAATTTGAAAGATTTTGATGAGTGAAAGGTGGGAAGGAAGATGGTTGCTGTCCCAATGCAAAGAAAACAACATCCACAAACTATGGTTTTGTAACTGAAAACAAGGGCATTCAACTTCTCGGAACCTGAATTCTTTGTTTTTTGCACCTTGTGAATTGCCATGCCATGCCCCAATTTTTTTTTCTTCTTCTTTTCACTCTTCCCATGGCCCTTTCATCATTTGACTATCACTGTGGACCTCAATTCCAATCTATAAATTTCTGCAACACAACTTTTATTGTACCAAACTTACAATTCAGAATTTGAAATTTGATTTTGAAGAGAGGTCAAATCCGAGAAGGTCATGAAAATGGGGAAAGCAAAAAGGCTCGACCATCAAAACGGTGACACTAACACATGAATATGTCTGTTCCACTCCCACGTGTGGCTATGACTTAGGACTCAACAAAACACTGAGGTTTAGGTGGTTTTCTCGGGATTGGGATTAACCTGTCTCTTTTCACTCTTCAATGTCTCACCCACAAATAGGACTCATTCATTTCAATTCAATTCAGAACCCCATTTCACGCACTACCCTCAATGCAACAACATCAATTCAGACCAAATCCAATTTGCTCCTTAATCTTTCACAACAAATACATTTCAATGTTTTCTGGCTTTCAGATCAGATCCCAATCTCTGATCTTGATCTAAAACACCCTCCAATCCAAATACTACTCACCAATTGATTCATCAATTTTTGCCAACAAGGCACCGACATAGCCTATACTACTAGGTTCCATGACATTTTCAAGTTTTAATTTGAAAAACTTGGAAGATGATCAATGAAAATTGACAGTTAAACCAAATCAAATTATATAAAATACAAAAATGAGGATGATTTAGTATTTTTGCTTTGAGAATAGGAGAAGACACTGTTGGCACGAGACAATTGAAGAATAACTTTAAAAACACAAAGGGTGGTTCCACTCTCTTGAGTTTGATTTGTTAGACTCCAAAATTGATTTAAGGAGGCAATAGTCAATGAATTCGTGGTTGGGTTTAGGTAAATGTTGCATATAAGCTTGCGCGTTGTGTTATATCTTTCAAATACCATTATCGACAAACCTAATGTCATTGTAATTCACAAATAGACAAAGTATTCCTTTTACCCTTTTACTATGTTTCTTTATTTATGATTCGTCAATGTCGATGTCTAAAGTTGCATGGATAGAGGTGATATATAGCTTCATAGACTATTTCTTATGATTTCAAGTTTGCTCACACAATTAGATAAACTCATTTGAGGCATGGTTCACCCTAATATATATTTTTACCCTTAATTTTATTTGGATGGTTTAAAGAAAGAAATATTTATAAACTAGGTTTAAATTCAGGTTGGTTCTTATGATTTAATGAATGTGAAGGTTTGGTTAATATAAAATTTAAATGATAAATTTTTTCTTCTCATTTTCCAAATTAACAAATAATGATTATACTTGTTAAAATAATGTTAATTAAAGTTAATTGTAAAATATTATTTTGTAAAAAAATGAGTCATTGATATTATATCACTTATCAACATGTAGTGATTCTTGTAAACAATTAGATGACGTATTAACATTAGATCAAAATTGCTTAAATTTGAAAATTGATAACCAAATCTGCAATCAAAATTTGATAAAAGGGTCAAAATTGTAGATTTACAAATATATGCAACCAAAAGTGGATTTAAATCTATAAATTGTCTTTAACCTTAATTCTTAAATGATATAAAATTATTTTAATATAATAAAAGAAGGACCTACTATACAAATTAATAGTTTTTTTTTTAATAAATGGTTTGCCCACTGGCATTTTTCTTTCTTAATAGTCTCTTCACACCATGTTGTTTGAGAAAAAAGAAAGAAAGAAACTATGTTGTTTTGGATCTTTGGTTAAATTAGACCCTCTGGGCTTGCAATTCAGCCAATTACCGCCATCACATTTTTCCACGCAATAAAGACCCTTTTATGACATCTCAAATAGAAGTAAAAATAAAAATCCTATGCTAGATCAAACACTAGATAGTTAATATGTACATTACATAATTAATTACGTCATTAATATGTACTTTAGTAATTATGTTATATACATTTATTAATATTTACTTTAATTAACTATTATAATAATAAATAATTAGAAATAACATTAAAATAATAAATAAACTTATTTCAATATATATTTATTTCATCTAATTCAAATAACTTCATTTTTATTTTTATTTTTTCCTTTTCCATCACCATTCGAGACAAAGGTAAGAAAGACAAAACCTAAACTTAAAGTCAATACAAAAAACAAGAATCCTTGAACCTTGTGAAAGAATGGATCCCCACTACGTACTTATTTTAACGTTACTGGCAAATAACAGAGTTTCGATGACACGTTTAAGCTGTTATTTTCACTATCTGTCATTCAAAGAAAAGGGCAAAGTTTGGTCTGCAAAAAAGAAAATAGCTTATAAAACTGTCTCAGTTAAATGGAAGCCCCAATGGCTGAAAAAGTTAATTTCTATACATATATTTATCTCTTACACCAACTATTATATTTAAACATATTATAATTAATGTTACTAATTCAATTGAACATAGATCAACATATGCACAGTAAAAGAACTGTTTTAAAATTCATTCAGTTATTATTTTAATCAATCTCACACAGAGTAATGTACTTTAGAATAAAATTTATGATTGAAATTAATTGAAACATACGTTATAAAAATTAATTCTACCATAACGTAAATCCACTAGCTATGAAGCATTCAAATGACAGCACCAAACTGTACTAAAAGAAAATAGAAGAAGCAGTGACGTGTAGACACTGCAAGAGCTAAAAGAAGAGCAAACACAGTGATGGTAACAAAATCTACGTTAATTAATTAATATCAGAATAAGAATTGTCCATTATACAAGAAAAATAATTATTCTCTACAGTTTGAGGAAACAAAGACGGCAATAGCGATTGTATGTTGTGTTCATATCAACTTCTGATATCTAAAAAACATGTCTTAGATGGCATGCCACGCCACACCCTTTTAAGCAAATATACTCATAGGACCTGTCTTATTTGAAGTAGCATCCAATCCATGTTCACCATTCCTACTTCCTGTGATCCAAACCCTGCATGTAAAACAAACTTTCAACTCACAAACAGGAACTAATTAACACTCACACTTTCACGTACAAAAACTATATTTCTCGCACCTTCTACTGTCTTTGCTGCTTGAATCACTCACAATTGTCAATCTTTTAGCAGTCTTCATGAACTCACTGCACAAAACCAGACCCTCAATAAAACACAAAGACTATGAGAAATCAGACATGAACAAGACATGGAATGATACCTGAATGGTTCTTCTCCAGTTTGTTTGAGAGCACCGGTGGCATCGCGGTAGAGAACATGACTCAACATCTCAGACCGTTCTATTCCAAACATGCTGGCCAGTCTCATGTACAGCTCGTCATAAGAACCGAGACAGGACAAGTCAAGGGTCCGTCCCACATCTTCCGACTCCATGAAAACCTTGCAGTGACTGCTATCAGAACCCAGTTGCCAAGAGAACTCAGCGGTGGAAGATGACTTTCCTGGGGAAACTGAAGACTGAGAGTCGCTGAGGAATCCCTTCTCCTTCTTCTCCTTGTTCTCATCATCTGTTGCGGTGCAATTTTGAGACAACACATCACTAGAAGATCTAGAAATTTGTTGCTCGGTGAGTATCGGTTGACCAAAAAGCAAAAATTGGTGTGTCTTGACTCGATCAGATTTCTCCAAACTCTTGCGTGGACTTCCCATGGTGAGCAAGCATGAGAGGCTTTCTTTACTCTTACCATGGTTGGTGATGTTGACATTAGAAATGGCAGTGTGCAAATCAAGGTGGCGAACGTTGGATGGAAGCAACCCCAACTGCAGCTTATTGTTGTTAAGGTGGAGATCTGACAAAGTTATTCCAATTTGAGCATGCCTGGCTCCCTGTATGCCTGCAGGAGCATTATCAGATAGACAACACAAGGGGCTGCTGGTGCTAGACCCAAAAGGGTTGCCTGAAAACGTTGGTATCGGAAATTGAACATCAAGGGGAAACTCTGCCTGCTGTTGAAACCTAAGCTTCTTCCTTGGTGGAGAGAATGGTGCCAGATGGATCACTGGCACGTTAGATACCAACTCAACCAACCATGGGCTTACGCGCTTCACATTGTGTAGCAAATCTGGCTCATCCCACGTAACCTGTACCAATATCACCAACATAAGTCATGGTTGCCTCATAACCTTGTCCACGAGATGAACTATTGTTTGAATACAATCAAGAACATCAACCCAGTAAAAAAGAACAAAACTTTAATACAGTTCTAGAGGGATTTCTGGTGCTGTTCTATTACCTCAGTAGTCTATTTTTAACCCTTAACGCAAAGTTTTGTTACCCAGATAAACTGAACTTCTGATTAAAATTCTTGAACTGCGTCTAAGTTTAAACCCCCAAAACATGGCATTTCAAACTTTAGAATAGAACTATATGCATACAAATTGCCAAGGTAACCATAAAACTCGTCGTGAATTGACAGATGCAGGTGAATCATTTGATTACAACCACCCCCACCCAATCCCAAAAGGAAAAAAAAAAAAAGGTTCCAGGATTAGAAAACCTTGCTAGAGATAAACTTAATACAAGAATCTTGTTTTGCACCTGTTAACAGAATCAAGAATCAAGAATCAAGAATCAAGGAACAAAACAAGTCCCATAAGGTATAGAGTTAAGCCCCTTATGTGTGAATATGATGAAGAGAACAAAAGGTGTACCTGAAGAAGCCTCCAAGGGGAATTAGGCCAGCGGATAGGATCAAGAACCTGAACAGAAGCTATGGTGCCCATGAACCAGCTTATTCTGGAAGAGTCCTCAGTCTCAAAGGGCATCTTAAACCTCATCCCAGAGCACCACTGAATCCTCATAGCAGCTCTCACAGAAGAAGTCCTAATACAAAACTCAGGAGTGTTGGCTCGAGGGTAATAAACAACCTCAAAGGGTTGGTTGTTAGCAGCCAAAGCAATAGCCTCTCTCACAGACTCACCACTCACTTTCGGCCTCCCACACCCATTCCTCACCACCTTGCTCTCCTCCCTCAAGAAAGCTGAAAAGGCCCCATAAGGCCCAATCCCAAGCCCACCACCACCACCGGAACTCCACCCACACGGCGCCTCGGGCCCACCAACACCCCCTCTCTTCGCCCTCCGAATCCCCACGCAGAGATCCCCATTTTCAGCCCGCAGAAACACTATGGAATCCCCAGCCACCAGTTTCTTCTGGTTCACGAAACTGCTCCACCCGGTCGTAAGTAAGTGCCGACGCGGCGTCCCTCGGTAAATGTGCCGGAACTTCCACACCTCGCCGTGCACGTCCTTCGCGATCACCGTCTGCACCGGCGGCTCCGCCGAGTAATCCAGCCGCGGGAAAATCGTCTCTGCGCAGTACCTCGGCACGGAGAATCCCCCACCATTGTTCGCGTCCGATTGAGTTAACGTCTTCGCGAAAGACGCCGGCTTTTCAGAACCCTCCGCGCCGTTACCGTCAACGCTATCGCTGTCTTCGTGGTCAAGCTCGGTGTTTCTCAGAGGAACCAACCTCAACCTGGCGAAGACCTCGTCGGTTTCGGGGTCGGCGAGGAATCTGACAGCCGCCACGCGGCAGAGAACGAGCGCCGGAATCGGAATCCTAGAGGGTCCGAAATCGAGGTTGGACTGCGCGTGTTCCGCGTGCCCCTGAGGAAAGTAGAACACCTTGGAGTTCACCGGCGGCATCTGAACCATGCCGCCGGCGCATGCGTGCCACAGTTGCGGATCCAAACTCTTCTCGGTTTCCTTCATTGCGCCGGCACACACCAAAACTGATTCAATTAAACACTCTCTGTGGGTGCTGCTGATGTTTTATGTTTCTCTCTCTCTTTCTGTCAGTGAATGCAAAATCAGAAGGTTTAACTTTTTCCCTCACATATCCACATACAAAGACTTTTTCTTTTCCTCACTGAAATTTTTTCTTCTTATTATCTTCTGGGTTGGCTCAGATCTCAAAGAAAGGAGGAAAATAAAGGGACAACCCTTTTCTCTCTCTCACACACTCTCTCCCGAGCCTATAAATTAAAGAACTGAATAGAAGCAAGCAAGCCTATGCCTATGCCTATTCCTGAGCCAGCCACAGCAAAGGTTTCATCTATTTATCTGATTATTATACTGATAAAATAAAAAAAGTATTATTTAATTTGAAGAAGAGGGAAGGAATTGTTTAATTGTAGGGCTATAAATTATGGTGATATGACATGATGCAATAAAGAGAGTTGGGGGAGTAATAGTTTCCAAAAGGAAAGAGGTAATTAGCAGCAGCATAGCATTAATATTATTAGTATTATTGTTAGTATTTTGTGAGGGTATTGTGTCAGAATGGCTTGAGTTAAAAGGAAAAGGATATGTGGTGAAGTTAAAATTTCCTGGAGTGGTGGCAGTGGTAATCACTGATTCATTATATTATTATGGCAGTGTTAACTGCCAACTCAACTCAACATCCCTACTTCTGACTATGTCTGTGTCTGCAATAAGTCATAGCCTGACAAGGTAACCCATTTTTACATTTACTTTCTCTATACTTATACTATTATTAATACTAATAGGAATACACAAAATAAATGCTATGTTAGTTTCTCTCTTCTTTACTCTCTGTGCCTCTGCCTCTGCCTCTAACTAGATAATATCAACACCTTGCAAACCAACAAAAACAGAAAAAGTGAACTCAAAGACTCGGCCAATGCTGCTTACGCGTACATGTCACGCGGCTTATGCATCGTGAGGATTGTTGCCACAGAAGTGAGACCCGCGATTTTTTTGTCGGATCAGGTTAATGGGAACACACATACTTTTTATCTTTAAAAAGCTTTCTTAACACTTAGTATTTATTGTTTGATTTATTTATTTAATCATGTAATATCATGATTATCATGTATCTTGTTATGTTTACATTTCTTTCTTCTCTTCTTGATGTCAAATAAGTAAAGTGTCCATTAATTATATTTGTTTGATCTATGTGTCTAATCTACACTTTGCACTGCACACATAAATAATAAAAAAGGTAAAATTTGAATGAAAGAAGAAACTGGACAGTGAGATGTGTGGGCCTCTTGCCATGCCCATGGGCTGCTTATTTCACCTGTATGTTGTAATTGTAACAGTCACTAAATGCAGTAATTTTTTATCAGTAAATAACAAAATAAATAAAGTATTTGAATAACACTTCTACCTGGTATAAAACTGTTTGAAATTGTACAATTTTTTTACACTTTATATGTCTATGATTCAATTTAACCATGAATATGTTACACTTTCTGTCATATATTGTTCACTGTGGTACAGTATCTTTTTATTATTAAAAGCATGCAGTGCACAAGCTTTTTAACCCTTCTCTGTGAACTTTTCCAGGCTCAACTGTTTTTATTAATCATGTTTTTTCACCTCTGATTTAATGAAATTAACAAATATGAAATTGTCAACAAACAAAGATACTGGTGAAGTCTTGTGAGATGTTTAATGGAATGGTGAATAGGGAGAGAATATAAGTTGCATTGAAAAGGACATTGATCACAGAATGGAAGATGGAGATGGCCACATGGTGAAGGGTAGGTTGTGTCCACTAAGGAGTGATTGTGCTAATAAAACGCCACTCTCGTGCCAAGATATGTATGGCTCTCGAAAACCTCGTTTGGCTGAGTTATGACAAAGAAGGAGGACACAGAAAGTTGCTCTTGTTCTTTTCTTGCCGACTGCAGGACACCCCATTTCTTTATGCCCTGTTGACTTTATGCACAAATTAATTAACAAACAAATCTTAATAACAGTACCTATAACTTACATGCATATGCAATACCCTACAAATTAAATTCTTCCATATGTGTATACCCACATAGAAAATACATACTCCATCAACATGAACTACTGCAAGAAAATGTCCCTTGTACATACATAGACATCAATATTAACATTAATATTTGATTGTGATGAGATATCAAATGAAAATATAAGGAAAAAGAAAAAAGGCTGAAAGAGAAAAATGAGTTATAACTAGGCAGATGGCGACAAAAGCAATAGGTACAACCACAAGGAAAACCACCAGCTCCTACGATTCGTAGCTAATTTCAGGAAGCATTGTGAGGACATATGCATATAGTGATAGTCAAATAGGGTAGAGTATCCTGTAAGAGTTAAAAGGAATAAATTTCCATGCTGCTGAGGCAAAACCTTGGGAATTAATCAGACCAACTTGGCCTTACTACAAACAAGTCATTTAGGTAAACCGACAACATCGCCAGTACCAGACTCGATGTAACATCAATAATCCATTAATCTATTCTGCTCAATCAGGGTCACTTGTCATAAATAATAGTGTTAAATGTCATTTAAACAAGTTTAATATAAGCTTTTGTAGTTATGTAATGAGCAAGAACAATAACAACATGACAGGGATAATTATTAATTATGAGGAAAAGGTAAATAAAAAAGGTTGATAAATCAGCCAAAAAGATGTGGCGCCCAAAAGAATAGGATTGGTTGGTTAAGAATCAACATTGATACCAACACACAACTTCAAGACAATTAAGACAAGAAGATGAAATGATAGAAGCATGGAAGAAACAATCAATGCATAGAGAAATGTTGGGATAATAATTTTAAGAATTGAATTTTGTAGTTAGCCCCCTGGCCCCTCAATCAATATCTCATTCTTATCTTCTGCTCAAAGGCCATAACTTTAACAATTGTCCCATTTTTTGCCGTACCACTCTCACTCTCTTCTCATTCTCTTTATTAATCCTTTTTTTTTTTTGTTTAGAAAATTGATCAAGCATATGTCTTTCAAGAACTGATTAGTTAGTTTCCTTAGTAAACATGTCTCTTCTTCCTAATCCAATAAACCCTTCTAGGCTTGTATCTTTTTATTAAAAGGGGTGTTATGTTAGGTCATGGGTAAGTGAGGTGTTGCACCAAAAAGTGAAATTTCACATGCATGGATCTGAAGTGAAGAGGTAAAAGAATGCAGTGTTGGTAACAGAAACAGTGAATGTGTGTGCATATCCAAACAAGAGAGAGTGGGACCAAGTAGGTGGGGCAGAAGCACATATAGGGTCCCTAGAAATTGACAAATGAGCATAAATTTGGGCACAGTATTGTTTGTGAGTGTCGAAAAGCATATGACACTATGAAAAAAAATAAAGAAAGTAAAAGAAGGCAGAGCCAAAAAAGGGAGTCGCTGTCCTCTACTCTGATGTGTTCTGAGTCTGACAAAGATAATTGAAGATAAAAGCTCTGAGTGCATCCATTTATCTATTCATATGCCAATGCCATTGTCAACTCCCCATTATTTACCATGGACCAGTCCTTCAACACCCTAAGTTTTTCTTCTACATGGTACTATTCATTTTAAAGGAAGCATGTGAATTTTTTCAAAGATGATTTTGTGGAAGGATTCACAACTATCCTTGTATAAGTGAAAGAAAAGTTAAAAAAAACTAGCTATACATACAAACTTTATGAATATGCTTAGTTTTTTTTTTTTTTTTACTGCTAAACTGTTTCTTTTTTATATTTTTTTTTTTTTAATTTTTTATTTTTTAAAACATTTAATTTTTTTTATAATATAATAAAAAAAAAAATTTAAATTTTTAAAAAAAAAAAAATAAAAAAAAAATGAAAAAAAAAAAAAAAAAAGTTAGAGATAAAAAAAAAAAAAAAAAAGGAAAATTAAAACTCAATTACCTTGTAAAATTAAAAATATATTAAAACCTATATTTGAATATGAAAAACATGTAG
>Ga0099825_1008856_pt1 | contig 11699 bp, 2 predicted proteins | sample SiratroredBW_FD_76838 | JGI IMG/M metagenome (GOLD analysis project Ga0099825, IMG submission 76838) | Root nodule microbial communities of legume samples collected from California, USA - Siratro red BW | ecosystem: Host-associated > Plants > Roots > Nodule | place: USA: California | collected...
AAATGCATTTTTTCTAATAATTGACTGATTTATCAATTAATTCATTATAGATTTATTAATTTATTTATTAATTAGTAATTAGCAAACACATTAGTTCATTAAAAATTAAATTAATAATCATAAACTAAATTATAAAATACTTTCTTTATACACCTTACTATTTCCTTCACCCACGTGTCTGTCAATTCAGAAGCATTAATTTTCAATAACACATTAATTATTAAATTATTAATTTATTGATTGATTTATCAATTAATTCATTATAGATTTATTAATTTATTTATTAATTAGTTATTATCAAACACATTAGTTCATTAAAAATTAAATTAATAATCATAAACTAAATTATAAAATATTTTCTTTATACACTCACCTTACTATATTTTGTTCACCCACGTGTTGTCGGTCAATTCAGAAGCATTAATTTTCAATAACACATTAATTATCAAATTATTAATTTATTGATTGATTTATCAATTAATTCATTATAGATTTATTAATTTATTTATTAATTAGTAATTATCAAACACATTAGTTCATTAAAAAGTAAATTAATAATCATAAACTAAATTATAAAATATTTTCTTTATACACTGACCTCTTAATATATTTCCTTCACCCACGTGCTATTTGTCAATTCAGAAGCATTAATTTTCAATAACACATTATTAATTATTAAATTAATTGATATCATGTACTTTATAAAACAGTTTAAACAGAGCAGTAATTTTGCATACTATGTAGTATATTTTGGATAAAAAAGTTAATTTTTAAAATAAGTAATTCATCTTAAAAGTAATTAATTTTATCACGAAGAAACTGTTTTTTTATATAATATTATTTTAATATATTTATTATTGGATATTTGTAATAGAAAGAAAAGTAATTTATAATTACAGTAATTACATATAATAATTAAAAATCATTGAATTAGAAATAATTAGATGATTATAGGTAGGTTAAAAGGCCTTATTTATAGCTCATAAAGCCACCACTCTAAGTCCACAATCAATTGAAACAACCCTTTCTCACAAAAATCACAAATGGCTGCTTCACATCTCTTATTGATCTGTTTCATCTCTTTCATCTTTGCTTTTGCTGTTCCTTCCTTTGGTCGTGCCATTCTCACAGGCATGTCTTTGCTCTGTTTCTTTCTCTCAATATTCTTTTTAATAAATATAAACTTCTTCACACTCTGCATTAGTAACATATTTCTTTTGTTTGTAACCTTAAAAAAACTACAAAATCAAACAGAGTAGTTAAAAATTCTTAAATTTTCTGAATTTTGATAATTTCTTTTTTATAGATCCAAAAACCTATGAAGACATAGAGAGGAACAACATATTACCCCCAAGCATTGAGCAACATCATCAAATTCAACAAGATGTCAAACTTTCTGGTAATTCATTACATATTGTTTTTAATCTCTTTTAATTTTCTTTTACCAAAACTAAAATATGTGTTAGATTGAAAATAATTAAAAAAATATGTGTGGAAATAAAACTCTAAATAATCAAGGTTTATATGTAGTTTTTTTCATTAAAGTATTTCCTGCTACGAAGCAACTACGTGTTTAAATGATATACTAATACAAATGAAGAATTTTTAGATTACATTTTATTAATTTTTTAACGAAAAAAACATTTTGAAATTAAAAAAAATACTAAAATTAAAAGTACAAGGTAAATAATACCTCTTTTTTATCTTAGGCTCCTAAGATATTTTATTTTTATTTATTGTGTGGTCATGGCTAAATGACGTGAAAATATTAAATGCAATTCACTAAATATATAACAGCCTACAAATTCTATAGTATTTATCATTCAATTCTTATAGATAAACAAAGTATAATTTGAAACCATAAAATATTTAATACATAAAAGAAGAAAAGAATAAAAGAAAAGAAAAAAGGAAGAAAATAATTTTTTTTACTCCAGAGAGCATTTCAGCTCCAGGGCTATTTTCGTCTGAGTGAAACTATTGTTGCCTTGGCGAGAATACCTCCTCGCTTGGGCGAAAACACTCTAGAGAGCATCCCATTTTGTTTACAAAGGGCTCGCTCAGGCGAGACTTACAGAGTGAACTTTTCTACAAAATTCGCTTGAGCGAGATTCTCCCGCTTATGCGAGGCTATCTGAAAATAATTTTTCAACTAAAGTAACTTTTGTCTACTATCAAGTATTAACATGCATTTAAGGTTCAAAGTACTACATAAAGTGTTCAGATACATCAAACTTATGAACTATCTACATGACAGAATAAAAGACCATCTCAAGGTTATAAAGTCTTTAACTACCTCAAAACATATATACAAGTGTATACAAGACAAAAAGAAAATCAGTTTAAGGGCATATCATCTTTAAGGTGCTCCAAAACCTGCATTTGTTATTGTACATAGTACAGTCATCGCAATTCATACAATAACATGAAAATCAAGGCTAACCTAGTGAAATTGAAAGTTTATAACATATTAAATACATGCAAAAAGAACAAAGTATATCAATCATAAGAATTCTCTTAAAGCCTAGTATTTCAAGATTCAATACTAATTTTTCTTTTTCATTTCAAGTACTCATGTTAAACATCATACATAAAGTCTCACATGGACCACATCAATACATATAGGTCACACATGGACCTATCGTCTTCCGAAAGACTCATTAAGTATGCCTCTACCACAGACTAACATCTAATCCAATACCCAAGACTTAGATTCAGAATCTAAGAGAATTGACTAATCTAATACCCAAGACTTAGATTACCAACGAATCTAAGAGAAATTACTAATCCAATACCCAAGACTTAGATTGTCATTGAATCTAAGAGAAATGATCAGAGTAAGTCCAAACATCCAATACCGAGTGTCTGTCAGCGGTCCCAGTGTGTATGAATTCTCTCATCAGCTACTCACCACCTAATGTCTTAGTCTATGTGTCTTAGATCATCAGTGAAGCTTGATGATCTATGTTAAAATAGGTATCCTATACTTAATATACTCAAACAAACATAACTCATTCATTATCCCAAATGTATGACATCAACTTCATCTTTCAATCATTCACATCAATATCCATTAAATCCACAAATATTAGTGTGCCAAAATCTTTCCACAACCATAACAACACTTAATGATTAAATCATAAAATATCATTCCAAAAAGTCTTCAACATTATCACAACATATCTATCAAATTCATCAAACTCATTTTCTAAATCGAAACAATTCAAGTTCATGCAAAAACAACTCCTGCAAAGAAGCTTTGAAATTGGTAACCACGCCACCCACACATCCAAATATTCTAACATAAGATCTTATTTGAGGCAAAAACTAGCTTTCCTTATCTCAGACAATGATCCCCTATCAATTCCTTCAATCAGGAAACAATACTAGTCCAACTCTAAGGATCTAGAACAAGTTTTTCAAATAACACCAACTTTTAGTATAACCTCAATCAAGTTGAGAGGAATACTTTTCTCAATTGTTCCCACCAATATTGATGACAAAAACTTAACAAAAAATAGAAAACAAGGATCTTTAGAACAAATATAAACTTATTTTATTTGAGATATAAAAATCAAGAGAAAAGGAAAAAAAAAAACTATAAAGAAGTGGGAAGAGAGAGAAAAAGTGATGGTTGTTTTTTTTTTTTTTTTTCTTATCCGTGTGTGGGGTTACAAAATATATAATAAATAACTTTGAGGAGTAAGCATTAAATAGCTATGCCACAGTTTTTTTTTTTTAAATCATTTTTGTTTTTTTTCTAATAACGTATTAATAAAATATTTAATATTTTGAATATCCATCTTAAAGAGAAAAAGAAAAGAATAGTTAAAATAACCAAATATTACAAGAATGTTATTTTTTAACAAGAACGTTATTTTTTAAATAACCAAATATTACACACTTTTTTTCTAATTTTAAATTTTCAGAAAAAAAAATCCCTCTAAATATATCCTTAGTAAACATACAAAAAATGAAATAAATATTAATAATGGAAGGTGTTGACTTAAAAAGAATAAATAAAAAATACTAAATAACTGATTCTAAAATATTTCTGTTTCTGCATTAAATTATTTTTGAATTGTTTTAGATTATCTTTTGGTATTTTAAGTTTTTAATGATAATGCCCTGAACTTTTTATCATTAAGTATTATTTCTTAAAATAAAAAATGTTTCCATAATCTTGGATTATTCGGCCCATGGCTACAAAAGATTGGGCTGGATAGAAGCTTAGCCCAAACTGTTTGGACAGCAAACTCTTTTTCCTTCATAGACTTGTTTTGTTGAAAAAAAGAAAAATAAAATATATTTTTTTAAAAATATAAGAATAATTAATTTGTGTTCATTAATTTAAACCTGAATCACCAATAAAATCATATACCATAAATAAAGAATAAGTTTACAAATATTATTGTGTTTTTCATCTTTTGCATGTAGCATGCACCATGTGATTCATTATTCTATTATTCTATATATAGTTTGTAAAACTACATCAAAATCAAATATTTAAATTATCAAATCACAATAATAAGATAGTTTGTTTGTTACTTCAATAACAACCATCTTAAATTCATCTAAATTGTTTATCTTAAAATTTTCACATTTTTTGTTATTTTTTTTTTTAGAAAATTCAGAAATGGTGGAAGAGAATATTGATATAGACTATAGCGGTTCACATACTCACCCATGCCCACCAGAACACTGTCCCCCACCTAGTCGAATATAGTATTAAAAGTAATACTTTGTCTTGTTATTGTCATACATAAAATAAGAGAATAAAAACCTACTTCTCTTTTATCATATTGGTCTTAAATTTTTAATTATCTTGATTAGATATTTACTCTTCAATTAAATTTTGAGGTGTTTTTACAAATTAAAGCCTTTTTAATTAACAATAGAACTTGTTTTAGTTTTAAATTTCATATTTTCATTTATAAATAATAATTCCTATTTAAAGGTATGATATATGAAAGTAAACTACAATTCTCATATTGTGAACTGGAATAATAAAGACTTGAACTTTTTTAAGGAAAATATTGAGTTGAATTAATAAGATAAATAAAATTAGATATCATAAAAAAATAATTAATTAATTTTTTTTCATCCAGATTTCTCATGTTGGTAATATTTCATCTTTATACAAAAATCTAAAAACAGTCATAAGAAACTGAAATATGATTATGATATTAAAAAAATAATTGTTAAAAATAATTATTAAACATACAAAATATTAAAAAAAAAAACTCGTCTTCTTAGACATATTTATCTAAGATATAAAAATCTGATGCATAATAATATAACACTCTATATAGCTATAACATACTTGCCTATAATATGTTGAAATATTACAAACCATAGATTTAGAAGACTAAAAATATTTGAGAAGAGTATATGCACAAAATATATAAATATATTCATCCAAAATTTTTTTATACCACTTCTTAAAGCTTTTAACTCTTGGGTCCATTGTCCTATTTCTTCATGTATCAATTACAACATAATTACACATAAATAAATTTCATAGTAAACCAATGCATATAGTTATAAATAAAATCATAATTCACTGTACACTTCATTACAATAAGTATAATTCTATACAAGAATTTGAATATCAAATCAACACTTGAGAAATCATCTATCATCTTTTAGAAAATTTGTATTAAGTATATATTGTCAAATAGTAGCACCTAACTCATTTTAAAAATCTTCAAATATCCACTTCACAAATCAATGGAAGTTTAAGGCATCCAACACCCTACCACATACATGTGTGTAATAAATTTCTCACAATATCTTACTATATCTTGATCTAAGTAATCTATGCACTCAATTAAAGGATGATATATCTGTTTTAAGTATAAATGTTTGTATTTAATACATACAATATCCACATCATATACATAATTAGTTACAATTATTCATATTTAATGTAATTTTGTTCACCATACCACTCAAAGTTATAACACATTATATAATTACCAATTCAATAAAATTAATAAAATTCATCACAATAATTTATACCCCATACATATCCATAAACATTTCAAATCGTTTTCAATATACAAACATAATATTTTTTATAATCTCGACATCTAATGAAATTCACATAATTTATACCACTTAGTTATTATTCCTAATATAAAAATTTCTTAAAATAAAATATTTAAATTTATATAATATTTATGAACTATGTTTATTGAATATACAAAAACTTTCAACCAAGTTAAACATTTTAGAGAGAGTAGAAGAATGTCACTTAAGTGATATCAAATGGTGTAAGAAATATTTTCTAGTAAAATGGAAACTACTTGAGTTGTGGTTTGTCACTTGAGCTATATTACTCTACTTGTTTGAATAACCATTTCTCCCTCAAGTTATATAGTTAGACTATTTTTAACTTATATTGTTTGATCAATACTTTTTCACTTTAATTATAATTACAAAAACTAAAAAATATAATAGATTCACTAAAAATATATTTATTCTCTATCATTTATAGTCTACCAAACCTTGTTTTAACATCAAGAAGAAACCTATTTTACACTTAACATTCATATTCACTTAAACTAATTATTACCTTGTAAAACCAAAAAAAAAGTTATTTTACTTCACTAAACAAAACTAATATTCTTTATTCATAAAAACATAAACCAAACAATCTACAAAACTTATTTATGTGTTTTGTTCCAAAAACTTAAAAAAAACTCGTTTACTCTCAAGACGTGGGATTTCTAAATCAAACATATTATAATAAAGAGAGTCTCGCAAAAATTTATTTATTCAATTATGATATATAATAACAAAACTCCTAAAAAAAACTTAAAATATAAAGAAAGAGAAAAAACCTTATATTTAATTGAAGTTGTAATCGATTATAATTAACACACACTTTGTCATCATCTCACTTACACTTTTTAATAAAAGAGTGAAAAAAAATTCTAAAATATTACAAAAAAATTAAATATATATATATATATAATTAAATATAAATAACTAGAATTATAATTTATATACTAAATCTAACTTAAATTTGTTACCTTCATTATATTTTAAGAATCATTTTTTCTGTAACAGTCTAAAAAATTATATCATCTGAATAGAAGTGGTAAAAGTGGAATGAGCACTGGAGGTATTTATAAAAAAAAAAAAAAGTTAGTAATAAAGTCTCATTCCTACTTGAGCCACCATCTTCCCTTTTCTCTAACTTCTCTTTAAGTCTCTGTGTTCGTCTCCCATCAGTTTCTAAAGCGGAGCCCACCATTAGACTCGTGGCGGAGAACAAAGTAAGTCTACCCAATCAGAATCTCTATTAGAGTAAGTTCATTTTCTGCCCCTTCCCATTAGAGCCAATTTTATATTTCTGTTTTTCCTCTGCTTAATGAGCTTGCATGTGGCCTCTGAGCCATCAGACGGTGCCTTTGTGAGCTCAGTTTCCTAGTGTGTTAGTCTGATCGTTGATCAGAGGTCCTTTGGTGCAGATTCGAGTTCCTGAATATCTTAGGCTTTGGGGCTGTTGGAGAGAACTTCTAGTGCAATTCAGGTAAGGGAAGTTGACCTCCATTTTTGTCTGACTTGGGTGTGATCATAGGTTAGGGTTTGATAGTTTTAGGGTTTGTGAAATGCATATGAGAATGTCTCTGCAGGTCTGAAATTGAGATTTAACTTTCTTATTGATGTTTGTTCTTGCATGTATGACGTGGTTCTGTGAAAATTGATAGTATATTGATCTGTTGAATAGATAATTTGTGATGGGATAGATCATTCATTGTGTATGTGGATTGATTTTCGCCCAATATAGTCATCTGAGACATGCATGGTAACTCTAAGGTAGTGGATACTGCTGGTTTTTCTGCATTTTTCGCCCAGGCGAGAAGTGCTTCGCTCAGGCAAGAAGTTAGTCTCGTCCAGGCGAGGGTATAGTCGCCCAGGCGAGAATGGCCCTGGAGCAACTATGTTCTCTGGACTGTTTTCGCTCAAGCGAGGGGATTCTCTCTCAAGCTAGATTTTCGTCCAAGCTAAACCCTAAATAAAAATTGGGGCTTTCTGTTTTGATTATTTGATTCTTTGGTAATGCAATGTAGATTTAATAAAATATATTAATTGATAATTTAAATTTAATGGTATTGATGGTTTAGTGATTTTGTTAAATTTTGATATTTAAAGTGGAGATTGAGATTGAAAATTGAATGAATGGATGAGTAGATATCTATATTGTGGTGCGATATTGTTAAAGCACTTTTAACCAATATGTATGACTCATTAATTATATATTGATAATTTAAAATGACTTATTACATTTAATCTATTCTGAAATATTTTTATTATTCTTATTAGACACATCTTAAAAAAAAAGGTAATACTTAACTCATTAGAATACCATTATTAATTTTACTTAGATTATAACATCATAAATTGTTTAAAGCCTACAATTATAATAGACAAAACTAATTTATTAATCACAAACTTTTTCATATTACAAGTTGGTTTTGTAAGGTTGAGTTAGACTTAAAGTCCACTTCTGATATGGTATTAGAGTCTATTCTAGTGAGATTGTTGGGCCTATTAGGCCACCTACTATTGGGCCGCTGTTGGACTACCCTTACCTATATATAAGTTTCATGCTCAAGTTGGGGAGTCTCCACGTGAGGTGGGTGTGTTGGAGATTCCACATTGATTAAAAATAAAGTCTTTCAATAATTTATAACTAGATGTAAACCTGACCTTACAAGTCAATTTTATAAAGATTGAATTAGACTTAAAATCTACTTAAATATTATATGAATCAAATCATCTTAATTCATATTTAATAAATCAAATGTAAAAAGAACAATAAAAATGGAACATGTTTAACTGAGTTATTACTCATTCTACAAACTGAATATAAGTATCATGTGACTTATTTAACTGAGTTATTACTTATATTATAAGTCTGTATATTTTAACACAAGTTTTTATTATGGTCATCAATGTAATTTAATATATTTTCTTTGGATATTTTTAATGGAATCTTTAGTAATTTTCAACATTTAAAATATTGAATATTTATTTTAATTATTATACAGTTTTAATATTAGGTGGTTATATTTTAATTTTTTTATATAGTTGAAATTAAAAATATTTGTATTTTTAAAAATAAATAAAATATAAATGTAATTCGTATTCACTAGGTCAACTAATTTAAATAAAATAAATTTTCTAATTAAAAAATATGAAAAATAAAAAAATATTAAAAGTTTTATTTTTGAAAATCTAAAATTACAATTGTAACAATAATATATTTATTTTCCTAAAATTCAAAAAGTTTATTTATATAAGAAACTAATATAATTATATCTTTTATGTCACAATACATTTATTAATTAATTTATTGATTGATTTATCAATTAATTCATTATAGATTTATTAATTTATTAATTTATTAATTTATTAATTAAAAATTAAATTAATAATCATAAAGTAAATTATAAAATATTTTCTTTATATACTGACCTTAATATTTCGTTCACCCTATTAATTTATTTATTAATTAGCAATTATCAAACACATTATTTCATTAAAAATTAAATTAATAATCATAAACTAAATTATAAAATATTTTCTTTATACATTGACCTTAATATTTCCTTCACCCACTTGCTGTATGTCAATTCAGAAGCATTAATTTTCAATAACACATTAATTATTAAATTATTAATTTATTGATTGATTTATCAATTAATTAATTATATATTTATTAATTTATTAATTTCTTTATTAATTAGTAATTATCAAACACATTATTTCATTCAAAATTAAATTAATAATTATAAACTAAATTATAAAATATTTTCTTTATACACTAACCTTAATATTTCCTTCATCCACATGCTGTCAGTCAATTCAGAAGCATTAGTTTTCAATAACACATTAATTATTAAAATTTTAATTTATTGATTGATTTATCAATTAATTTAGTATTAATTTATTAATTAGTAATTGTCAAACGCATTAGTTCATTAAAAAATAAATTAATAACCATAAACTAAATTATAAAATATTTTCTTTATACACTCAGCTTAATATTTCATTCAAGCACCTGCAAGCATTAGTTTTCAATAACACATTAATTATTAATTGATTACACATACTTTAACAAAGACAGGGATAAAAAAAATTAATTTTTATAATAGTTAACTCATGTTAAAAATGCCTTATTTATAGCTCATAATGCCACCACTCTAAATCCACAATCAATTGAAACAACCATTTCTCACAAAAATCACAAATGGCTGCTTCATGTTTCTTTTTGCTCTGTTTCATCTCTTTCGTCTTTGCTTTTGCTGTTCCTTCCTTTGGTCGTGTCATTCCCACAGGCATGTCTTTGCTCTGTTTCTTTCTCTCAATATTTTTTTTTTTAATAAACATAAACATCTTCGTACTCTGCATTAGTAACATACTTCTTTTGTTTGTAACCTAATCAAACAGAGCAGTTAAAAATTCTTGAATTTTCTTAATTTTGATAATTTTTTTATAGATCCAAAAACCTATGAAGACACAGAGAGGAACAACATATTACCCACAAGCATTGAGCAACATCATCAAATTCAACAAGGTGTCAAACTTTCTGGTAATTCATTACTTATTATTTTTAATCTCTTTTAATTTTCTTTTACCAAAACTAAGATATATGTGTTAGATTGAAAATAATTAAAAAACTTGTGTGGAGATAAAACTCTAAATGGTTCAAGGTTTATATGTAATTTTTTTCATTAAAGTATTTCCAGCTACGAAACAATTATGTGTTTAAATGATATACTAATGCAAATGAAGAATTTTTAGATTACATTTTATTGATTTTTTAACGAAAAAAACATTTTGAAACTAAAAAAAATACAAGGTAAATAATACTTCTTCTTTATCTTATGAGATCTTATGCTCATAAGGTATTTTATTTATATTTATATTTGAATTTAAATGTCTAAGTGAATATTTATTTTATTTTATTTTATTGTATGGTCATGGCTAAATGACCTGAAAATATTAGATGCAATTCACTAAATATGTAATAAATTACTTTGAGGATTAAGCATTAAGTACCTTTAAATGCAATTCACTAAATATGTAATAAATTACTTTGAGGAGTAGCATTAAATACCTTTTTTTATGGGGCAGTTTTTCTTTTTAAAAATAATTTTTTGTTTTTTTTTTTCTAATAACGTACTAATAAATATTTAATAATTTAAATATCCATCATAAAGAGAAAAAGAAAAAAATAGTTAAAAATAGTTTTATATTGATGTAAATAAAAGTATTAGTTATATTTATCACTCATTGGGAGTATTTTTTTTAGAGGATGTTTGATACAAAAGAAATCTTTTACATGCATGAATTACAATTCCGGAAATTGTGAAATCTAAAAATTATAAATTTTAAGGAATAATTATTTTTTTCTAATTTTAAATTTTCAGAAAACAAAATTTCCTTTAAATATATTCTTAGTAAACATACAAAAAATGAAATAAATATTAATAATGGAAGGTATTGACTTAAAAATATTAAATAAAAAAATACTAAATAACTGATTCTAAAATATTTTCGTTTCTGCATTAAATAACGTTTCTTTTTATGTCTTGAAATAGGTTAAATTAATCAATAGTTCTTTCAACCATTTCAAATTTTTAGTTAGATTCATAAGCTAAAAAAAATAGCTTAATTACGTT
>Ga0099825_1008857_pt1 | contig 11698 bp, 9 predicted proteins | sample SiratroredBW_FD_76838 | JGI IMG/M metagenome (GOLD analysis project Ga0099825, IMG submission 76838) | Root nodule microbial communities of legume samples collected from California, USA - Siratro red BW | ecosystem: Host-associated > Plants > Roots > Nodule | place: USA: California | collected...
TTCTGGATTCTTTTCCATGTTGGATTACCTTATAGAAACATGTTCTAGTCAATCATATATTGTAAGATGTTAGCAATCCTCCTACATATACCTTACATTTAATGAAATGACATGAGTTGCTTAATATATTAAATAAATAATCATGGTAAATAAACAATAGATATAAAACAAGATAAATTACGCACTAGACAGTTGTGACGTAGGTTATGTCTCACCATCATCCAAACTATGTGGCAAACGACATGGTAATACAGACAGTTGGTCCCGCCCCAGAAGCATCTAAAGGTATGACATAGATATCAACCAATGCATGTATTCAATTGCACATAAAAATAGATATGTAGCCACCGTAACAACGTTGTGGGCAAAGTGTAACAACTGCCATCTAATATAGCCACAACATCGCCTTCATATCACATGCAATGGAACGTTGAGGAAACCTATGCTCATACCCGTATTGTTGCAAGACACGATTAGGCAAATAACGTTGCATGCATGTTACTAGACGGATGTATCTTGAGAACACTGATATCAATTACGACAATGATCTTCATAAGGACTTTAGATCACCATGCATATATGATCTTTGGTCACAATCATGCAAACCGAAGGTGAACCTCCAAAATACGTAGGATTCATACTCCTTCTCATCCTTGACAAATGCTCATATATTCATACATGTTACAATTTGAACAATACATTATTCATATATTTAACTGAGTATAAATGTAAGTTGTTCATGTATATTATTTACTTGTAAAAGTGTGATTAACCATCCAACTACTATGTCTATGCAAAACATGCATCTCTTAACTGGTCATACATGTGGGTGAGTGTTGCAACACTCCATGAGTACCCACCACACATACACAAGTTGCAAAATAACTACAAGTACGACATGCTAATAGATGTTACACTTTAATCTGCAAAGGTTGTGCATCTCGCAAGATGCAACAAATAAGCCCAAACTCTAGACTCCCATTTGTGGTGGATGCAACACTCCTCGTAGACCTCACACAACCAATTGAGCTTGACGTGTGCACCACAAAAATGCCTTAACTTTGTCATTGCATCACCTAAGTCCACTCCAAGGAGCTTAACCACTAATGTTGATGCTGATGTGAAATCCAACATCAGATATCTACAAAATTGCCCCGTGATGGAAATATGTGGCAACACAGAGACATAATACAAGGTGATGGTCATCTCACCAACAGGAAGGTGGAAAGTGCTAGTGTCCTAGTGTCACCTTTCTGCAAAGGTTAATATGAGACTATTATTAGCAGCCTCATAACTAATGTTGCAAGACAACAATCAAGAGCTAAGCACGACAATCTCGATTTGGGGATGAGGGTTCCTAAATTTACTTAACTTGCAACTAAGGGATATCAAATTCGAATCCTCTCAATTCTAACAAAATTATATTAGTGTTTCTAACTATAGAAAATAACAAAATAACCAAACATAATGTCATTAATTGAAGTTTTCATTTCTTACCTCACCCACCCATAGTCTTAATGTAGCATGATCAACATCACTCACAAGTATGGAGGTATCAAAAGGTCCACCAAGGAATCTTATCATGTCCTTTTGTAGCTTCATGCAACCCATCAATAATAATGTTAGTGACAATTTTGAGTACTGGTGCCTTCGGTCTCTATCTAGGATCACCTTTAGATGCACCACCTCTAATTCTAGGCATAACTAACAAATGATTCATTTATTAATAAACTTAAAAAAAGACATTCCAATTGTACTTTCCATAATCTATTTCTAAATCCAAAAAAGTATTCTAGAATGTACAATCTGAAATGTATTAATACATTCTAGAATGCACATATTAGATCTAGAAATGCATTCCAAAGTGTGCATTCCAAAATGTACACCAAACTTCAAAATAGGTTTCAGATTGTACAATTCATAACCTTTTTGGATCACCCAATTCGAAATAAACTAGCACCAGCGATAACAAAGAAAGATTCAAAAACATCAACCTCTTCAAGTGGTGCAACGAGACAATAGGGTCTGAGATAGTTCTTCGAAGAACAACCATGTTTTTGCAGAGCCTCTCACACACGAATGGTACAAAAATGAGAGTGCACAACAGAGGAGGAAGATGAAGCAAAGAAGAAAAGAAAAAGTAGGGTTATTTTATAAATCTGAATCAGGGGTATTTTTGACATTTCACCACCCCAATAGGGTGCAATTTCAAACTATGGGGTGTAGAGTGGTGGCAAAAGTGACCACAGCGGTCATAGTGATGACAAAGTAGTGGTAGCTAGACTGGTGGTCGGATTCGTAGTGGTGTGGAAATGGACAACAACAACACAACTAACAACTACAGACCTCTCCTTATGTTCATGGATCATATCTATAACGGGCATTTTCTATCTTAACACGACCCACTCCAATAGACTTTGAAGCAACAATGCATACTCTCAAACACTTTCTCCAAATGCAAACTGGATAATAGAGTCACCTCTCACATGACTTCTATTTTGACCGCTGAGGTTTTTGATCGCTAGTCCAAATAGAAGTTATCCTTTACGTGATATACCCCATCAATTTATAATCTTATTTTTTCTAGAATAACCACACTCGAGTACCAGAATCTAACCAATCATATAGGTATTTAGTTGTGTGAAATATCTAGTCTATAAGGTTGGTTTTAATATTCTTAAGAGATTATTATTGCACAATTGGTTAGGCCATTAGGCCCATATTACGGTCAACGGGCACATATTATTGGACTCATTTTTAGTGGATAGAATTATTCTTTTGCACCCCCCTTTTATGCCAAAGATGCACACCCTCGCGTAGGCTCAAGAAGGGACACAAACCCCCTAACCTCAAGCCAAATAGGCGGAGAGGCTTTAAAGAGTCATTGATGTCTCCCACATAAGTGTCACAGCGAGTCACTTCAAACGTAACATTCGCTCAGATACCTTTACACGTGGCTGAATTCTATTGGTCTCATAAAAGTGTTCATTTCAATTTTCGTTTAACTGCTCTGGGCTCTTCTTTTCCAACCTTTTCTTTCATGCCATTTTGTCGTTCTCGCTTTTCTCCCCTTCCAAAGTTTCTTTGTTTCCTCTCTTAGTATCTTCCCAAACGTAGGTATGTCTAATTTTTTTTCCTTGCCATTATCTTATGTTTTTCCTTGGTGTTTTCTTACAAAAGATATCATCTTGTTCTAATTTCTTCCATTAGGGTGGTTCTCGTGTGATTGTATTTGTATTCCTTTCATGGCTTATCAAAATATGTATCCCTAGTCTAAAGCCGATTTGTTTAATGAAACTTCAAATTTTACCTCTTTTGAAATTGTCAACACCTTATTAAATCCCAGTCTTTTAGTAAAATCAATGAGAAGAATATCGTTATTATTCCCTGTGGATTGGACAAACAATGTGTAAGATAATGGGGAAATTCATAGGGCCATTTTGTTTTTTATATGTCACGGTCTTCACTAAAATAGGGCTTATGTTACCCCTTGGTTGCTTTGAAAAACAAGTTTTGACCATAGTGAATGTACCTCCTCCATCTTGACCGTATAGTTGGGCCTTCATTATAGCATATTCAATCTTATGTACTTACTTTTGCATGGTCCATACTGGCAATATACTATTCTACTTATTTGATAATAAGAGATACTCTCGCTAACTATGACTTTCTCTCAATAACATTAGTAGGAAAGATCTCCTTACTCTATCCAATCTTTGTACAAGAACTTTAAAACCAATTGTATAAAAATTCATCCTTCTATCTACGAGCCTTCACTACATGAAGGATTTCCTTTATATTGGTCACCCAACCCCCACATTGCAGCATGAAGGATTTTTCAATAGCATGTGTGTGTTTGCAACCTTTTCAATTGGTGAAATTGAGCTTGTGCCAAATTATTAGATTTTTGGCCCTGTAATGTGACAAATTTTCCATCCATATAGAACTTCAATGTAAGCTTGCTAAAATCTACAACATGTGGTCCCAATGTTGCCAACCAAGAAGCTCCAAGACTAAATCTGCTCTGGCTATAAGTAACAAGAAAGCAGATAAATAAAATACATGATTTTGTATTTTCACTTGTGTACCCTTTACACAACCTTCTACAGTCATTGTATTGTCATTCCCCACTAAAACTTTACTCAAGAGCTGGTTCAATTGGTAACTTCAAAAAATAAGCAATTCAGGGTTGGATAAAATTGTCATTGTTGCCAATGTCCGTAAGAATTTGCATCATTACACCCTGCAGTTGTCTTTGGAATTTCAAGATGCCCAAACCATTGGCTTCTTTAAAGCATTGTAAGAAAGATGGTGCTTCGTCTCCAATAATTGTTCCATACCGAGAGATTGGTCTGGTTCTATTGTTTGTTTGTCAAATTCATCAACCTGGGGCAAAAACATGTGTTTATTTGGGCATCTATGGTTCAAAGTGAACTTCTCATCACATGTGTAGCATAAATTCATTTCTCATCTAATCTTCATCTTTGCTGGAGTCATTCTCTTCACGTTCCCAGTGTTCACCATGTGAGACAAAGGTTTGGTGTTCGGTGTATGAAGCTGTGGAAGGAGGTTGTTATTCTTGTTTTAATATGCTGGTATATTTGAGTGGAACCAATTTGCAGGGATATAAGAGGGGTTTCTATTAGTATATTTTTCCTCATACAATCTTGCTAGAGCCACAACCTTCGAAAAGATTCTGGACCTTGAGCAATCACATCTCTGCGTATTTCCGATTTTAACCCACTCAAAAAACAATCCAACAATGCATCAATCAAGAAACCCATAACCATGTTTGATAAAGCTGTGAATGAATGGTAGAATTCACTCACCGATGTTGTTTGGGATAACTTGAATAGAGTAGAACGTGGACATTCATATAATGAGGGACCATTTTCAAAGCTTTAGTAAAAAGCGTCCAGGAATGAAACAAGTTGGTTTTAAGCATCATTTGGAACCATAGAACAAAATCTTTGTCCCTATGAATAGCAGTAATGGTTAGGCATTGATCCTCTGGTGTGTGGTAGTAATCAAAGAATTGTTCTGCTTTGAAGATCCATTATAAAACCTAACTACCATCGAAGCGAGGAAAGACTAGCTTGACACTTCTGGCCTGAAATGGTTAGTTGTACACCGCTTCTTTGCCTGAGCTCGAACCACAATGATTTTTTTTTTTTCGTACAAATCCGCAATCGCAAGCTCCAGTCCCGCAAGTCGTTTTGCGATATTTTCTTCTCTTTTCTCACATCCACACGGATCTTTTCAACTACTTCCAGCATTTTCTTCATATCATTTTGGAGTTCCTTAAGGCGGGTGTTTTCTGCCATGGCTGGAATGAAAACATCAATGTAATGAACCTAAATGAACATACAAACACCAAAGTAATATTAGAGGAAATATCAAAGTAGATTCGTATTAACCACGAAAATTATTCTCAAGAGCAATAACTATGACTCAAGAAGAATCATAACCTACAGAGTATTCTAGAATTCCAAGAGACAAAAGAGATAGAAAGAGAATTCCAAGAGACAAGAGATAAAGAGAATTCAATACAGACAGAGAAAAGGTTACACACATACTGCCCCCATTTTTCCCCACCTCCACTATCTTAAATCACGTAGTCATCTCATTTATGGTTAGGTATTTTCTCTCTCTCACTCTTACAAGTGTCCTAACTTTTTGTTGCTTGTGACAAAAGTCCTCACATAATAATTATTTATTATCCGTTAATATACTCTAATAGAATCGCTAATGATTCTCACATAATAATTATTTATCATTATTACCCCCCTCAAGATGGAGCATATAGATCAAATAAACCCATCTTGGACAGCAAATGTAAGAACAACTTGGGTATGAGAGATTTTGTACAGATATCAGCAACCTGTGACTTAGTGTTGATAGAGAGCAAACGAAAAACACCATCACGAACCTTTTCTCTAACCACATGACAATCGATTTCAATGTGTTTGCTACGCTCGTGAAACACGGGATTGGCAGCTAGATGTAAGGCAGACTTGTTATCACAAAAAAGAACTACAGTGGCCTTAGGAACAATATATAAATCACAAAGCAAATAAGACAACCATTGAATTTCACAGGTTGCCGATGCTAAAGCACGATATTCACCTCAGAGGAGGATTGTAAAACTGTGTGTTGCTTCTTGGATAGCCAAGAGATTAATGAATCACCAAGAAAAATGCAGAAGCCGATAATAGAGTAGCGAGTTTCAGGGCATGATGACCAGTCTGAGTCACCAAAACCTTTCAGTTGTAAAGGAGAATCACTAGGAAAGAAGAGCCTCGACCAGGATTAGCTTTAAGATAACAAAGAACCTTGAGTGTTACTTAGTAATGAGTCATTGTAGGAGCTGATAAGAATTGTGAGAGATGATTGATAGCAAAACAAACATTAGAACTAGTGTTGGTCAGGTAGATGGGTTGTCCAATGAGCCATTGATACATGGAAATGTCTTCAAGAAGAGGACTCTCTTTGGAATGGAGCTTTATTTGAGGATCCATAGGAGTGTTAAAAGGTTTGCATCCTAACAAGCCTGCGACATCTAGAAGTTGTAAAGTATATTTGCTTTGGTTAAAGAAAATGCCCTTCCTTGATCTAGGAACTTCTAATCCTAGGAAAAATTTCATATAACCAAGATCCTTAATTTTTAATAAGTGATCAAGTTGAGACTTGACCAAAGCAATCTCTTGAGCATCATTTCTTATCAAAATCATATCATCAACATAGATAAGGATGGTTGTGAATGCACCAATAGCAGATTATTTAGTGAATAATGAAAAATCAGACTGTGATTGGGTATAAGCCGAAGCTATAAGAACTGTAGACAATTTTTCATACCACTGTCTATTAGCTTGTCTAAGACCATAAAGAGATTTTCTCAGCTTGCAGACCTGACCAGGTTTTGGAAGAACTACACCTTTAGGAACCTTCATATACACTTCTTAATGAAGATCTCCATGCAAGAAAGCATTGTTGACATCAAGTTGTTCAAGGAGTCAACTTTTGGTGGTTGCAATGGCCAATAAGAGCCTTATAATAGTAATTTTAGTCATCGGAGAAAAAGTTTCCCTAAAATCAATGTCTTGTTGTTGTGTGAATCCCTTGGCTACTAGGCTAGCCTTGAACCTCTCAATTGAGCCATAAGTCTTGTGTTTAGTCTTATACACCCATTTGCATCCCACTACTTGTTTTCAAATCGGAAGATCAGCAAACTCCCAGGTTCTAGTTTGAACTAAAGCATTAATCTGATCATCCATGGCTTTCCTCCTGTTCTCATGCTTCACTGCTTATGCATAAGTTTTGGGTTCTATAATGGAAGAGATACTAAATGCAAAATGCTTATGATTTTTAGAAAATTTTGAATAATTAACAAAACTGGAAATAGGATATTTAACTAAGGAGGAATTGTTGCTCTCTATGCCCACAACTACGTTGCAATGAAAATCCTTGAGGTAAGCAGGAGGTTTGGTGCTTCTAGTGGATTTTCTGTACATGGTTATCATGAGCTGTGAGAATGGGAGAGGAATAATTTTGTTGTGGGACAATATATGGTGTTTGTTGGTTTTGTAATGGTGAGGAGGATGAAAGAAAAGAGAGATCAGTGTCTTGATAATCAGGAAAATGTGGCATGACAAAATTTTCACTATCTGTATGATTGATAATATGCTTAAAATGAAAACTATTTTCATTAAAAGAAACATTTCTGGATAAAAAAACCTCTCTAGTGTGTAAATCATAAAGAAGTGAATCCTTAATCCCTGGTCTGTGACCTAAATAAACACACCGTCTAACCCGAGGTTCAAGATTCATCCTATTATGAGCCAAAGTTGATGCAAAAGCTTCACAACCAAAGACTTTAATAAAAGTTAAATCAGGAGAAGAGATATACAAAATATCATAAGGACTTTTGTTATGTAAAATCTTGTTAGGCAATCTATTAAGCAGAAAAACAGCATGAAAGGTTGCTAAGTTCCAAAACAATTTAGGCAAGTTACTTTGAAAAATAAGAGTCCTAGTAATGTTTAAAATGTGTTGATGTTTTCTTTCTACCACTCCATTTTTTGGAGTCTCAACAGAATACATATGATGTTCTATGCCTTTGAGAGAGTAAAACTGATGCAAATTAAATTCCAGTCCTTGATCAGACCTAATGCATTTGGCAGTAAAAATCATCACATGTTTTGCTAGAAACGTAATAAACTATGTTGTGTTGACAATATTGATAGTTTGTCCTTAAACAAGTGACCTAGTCTAAAATGTCAATCATTCACCTTATTAACAGACACATAATTTATTGAAATTGAATATGGGTAAATTGTTTTCCTGGTCCCTTAGGATTTTCAAGAACATAGAGTCCGTGGTGAATGTTAGCAAAACCAATCATCCTCATAGCGTGATTGTCCTGTATTTCACAGATTTGATCATTAAACCTAATGGAACAATCAAATTTTATCACTAATTGAGATACTGAAGTTAGATTAGATTGAAGTTAAATCCTAGTATGTATAGTACATTATACAGAATGAATGTAGTAGAAAATATAATAGTGCCTTTAATGTTTGCATAAACTGTAGTTCCATTAGGTAACTTGATAGGAATATCAGGAATAATTCTATATGTGGCAAAATTCTCTAGAGATGAACTAATATGACCAGTGGCACCTGAATCTAAGATCCAAATGACAAATTTTGGTAGGTAGTGATCTCAGATTACAGATGATACCTGTGGATGTATTGGAAATGTGATGATGTTCAGTGCTAGGGGTTGCAGCTAACTACGATTGCTGAAGAAGAGTCAGGAGAGAGTTATATTTCTCTTTGGTCAAACTAAAGCTAGAAGACTCCTAAGATTCCTTCTGCTTTGTAAGCGTCTCACTCTCATTTTCCTTTTTAATTGTAGTGGCATTGTTAATAAAGAATTTTTTCCTTTTGTAGTTTGGTGGAAAACCATATAAGCAATGACATTCATCAAGTGTGTGACCTCTTCTACCACAATGTGTGCAACTCTTACTATTATAATGCTTGTTATCCTTGGTCCATCTCTTGGCTTGAGAATTCTGAGAATTTCTGTTGAAGGAACCATAATATACACTGGAAGAATGATTCTGGAGATTTATCGGTAGATTAATAAACGACGAAGTAGTCATATTTGCTACTGAAAATAATGACACTTCTAAAGCCATTGCAGATGATGAATTCTTGCAAATGGAACAAAGTCAGAGTTGACACAATGGAACTCTCTCGGTTAGAGAGCTCTGACACCATAACAAATATATCATATTAACCATGTGTTATGAAAATAAAGAAATGAACAGAAATGAACCAAAAAAAAAATAAAGGATTTGAGAGCGAAAATATATCTCTTTTGTTATTCTCTTGATGAAAGAAAATACTCTATATATGGAGTACATGGAATAATAGTATCATAATAGAATAGTTACTCCAACATAATTGCTAATAATCCTCACATGATAATTATTTATTATCCGTTAATATACTCTAATAGAATCACTAATGATTCTCACATAATAATTATTTATCATTTATTACTTAAGGCTCAACACTTGATTGCTACGCTCAGCTGGATCTTCAATTAAGTTGAATCGTTCTCTGGATTGGATGTGCTCAGCGGTAGCATAGCTCCACTCAATTCCTGAACTTTTCTTAGGTCTTTCTTAGCTCTTAGCTCTGAATCCACTAAGTGTCTCTTGACCTGCACTTAGTGCATGACTCACTTGGAACTGGTTCGCTCAACTATCAATCAAAATCCTGCAACATTTAGGCAAAGTTTAAACAATTTTCTAATTTCAATCAATTTTAGATTCTTGGACAAAGTTTAAACAATTTTCTAATTTCAATCAATTTAAGATTATAAGTGTGTTTGGGTTTGATTTAACTAAAATTATCTCTATTTGCATACATTTAAGTGCAATATTGAAGATGAAAAACATGTAACTTAGACACTTATCATCTACTTAAGGAAGTATGTTGAAGAGATCATAAAACAAGCTAACATGTCATCTTGCAAGTCCAAGCCCACATTGTTTGATACTAAACCAAAGTTGAGTGTTCAGTTTAGCACAACTTATGTTGACTCTTCTCATTATCTCAATCTTGTAGGTGTCATGTAATATCTTACTTTCATGGGACCTGACATTTTTTACATTATTCAACAGATTTACTTATCCATGCAAAACTAGAAGGAGCAACACATGCATGATCTCAATAACTGTAGGGATCACTATATTTAAGGAACTCTTTACCATGGCTTACATCTATATTCATCCTCGACAACTAATCTTGTTTCTTGGTACAGATTGGGGTGGATGTCCAGACACTCGACATTTCGTTAGTGTTTTTCTTTGATATAATTTGGTCTCCTTATCATCGAAACGACAAACCACTTTGTCACGATCTAATGCAGAAGCTGAGTAACAAGGGATCACCAATGTTGTATTTGAATGTTATTGGTTATGTAACCTTTTTCTAAAACTCCATTATCCTATTCCGACTGTTACATTAGTTTTTTCCGACAGTTCAAATACACCAATGTGATATTTGAATGTTGTTAGTTATGCAAAGTTCTAAAATTTTATTATCCTACTCTGACAATTACATTATTAGTGTATTATGTATTATGATAATGTTAGTGTAATGTATATCTCAAGAATATTACACTTACAACCCTTCAAGTCAAAATGAATAAAACACTTTTACTCTCTATATCTCACATATAAAATTGGGTATTTTGGCAAATATCTACGGATCACCCATGTAACTTGCAGTCTATGTTGGTATTGGTCTTTATTTTTTAGTAAATTTTAAATATGGATTTTTTTATTTTTTTTTTATATATTCAAACCACAAACTGTGCGTTAAACAAGTTTTACTTGCCGACCCCGCAGGTTACCCACAACTTGAATCACCAAGCTCAACTGAAAAAAATATCCAATACTTTTTACTTTTATTGATTATCACCAAGCCTAATTCAACCAATATTTCAATATCGTTTTTCTTTTGTTGGCTGTCATCGAGTCCAATTCAATTCAAAATTCAATCTTTTACTTTCATTGGTAAGCCTAATTCAACCAAAAATTCAATATCTCTTTTCTTTTGTTGGCTATCATCAAGTCCAATTCAATTCAAAATTCAATCTTTTACTTTCATTGATTATACATTATTTAATGAGATTAAATAAAAAAATTAATAAATTTTTGCGGGTGTAGGTTGACCCGTTTAACCCACGAGTTTTGCGGGGCAAATGCGGTTTGCAAATATTAAAGACCATTGAAATGTGGGCAATACAGTTGAATTTTTTATAGTGTAGATTTATGCAAATGCAGGTAAACGGACTCATACGCATAACCAAGTCTATATCATGTAATATTTCATAAAAACAAATCCGTGCTCCTTTACATATTAAATTTAAAATAAAATTAAACTACAATCCATTATCTTCACATTTATGACTTGTTAATCTTACATTGATAACCTGCCTTAATTTTCTTATGTTAAAATTCAACAATCTTGACTCTTTAGGCAGGATTCCAACATCTTCACTTTTGTAGTTATGTTAAAATGCTATAGTTTGAGTTTTTTTTTTTTTTTTTTTAAAAATTTTTTTTATTTTTTTAATTAAAAATTTTTTTTTTTTTTTTTTTTTTAATTTAATTTAAAAAAAA
>Ga0099825_1008858_pt1 | contig 11698 bp, 5 predicted proteins | sample SiratroredBW_FD_76838 | JGI IMG/M metagenome (GOLD analysis project Ga0099825, IMG submission 76838) | Root nodule microbial communities of legume samples collected from California, USA - Siratro red BW | ecosystem: Host-associated > Plants > Roots > Nodule | place: USA: California | collected...
ATATATAATATATTTTTTATAATATATTTTTTTTTTTCTATAAATTATATATATTTTTATATTTTTTTTATATATATATATATATATATATATATATATATATATATATATATATATATATATATACCTTTCTTATATTTTAATAAAAATTATTTATATTTCTTTTAGTTTTTAAATAAAAATTTACCTCCTTTATACTTTAATAAATGACACTCAGTTTTTTATATTTTTAATCAAAATGACAATTACTTTTCTTATTTTATTAAATAAAATTTAAATAAAAAAATTGTGAAAAATAAATTAAAGCACTAGACACTATTACCTATTGTAACTTCTGGACGGATTAATGCTCAATAAATTATATACTTATGAATTCCCTTATTTCATACTTAATTTACATAACATTATGGAAAGTATAATTATTTTAATGTTAGGAAACTTAAACCAAAATATGACTTATATGGCTTAAAGTAATATGACTGAAAATTTAATATGACAATAATCTTTAATGTGTTTAGTATGAAAATGTAAAATAAAAGTGTTTACTTAAAATAATATGTAATGATTTTCTCTTCAATGTTAATAATGAGATAATATGATTAGAAGTTGAGATATTGGATCATCAACTTCTATCATGTTGTCGTCATTATTGTCATCATAAATAATAGGTTCTCTCTTAACTATTTATTATGATAGACAAATTCTTAAATAAAAAAAATAGCTAGTTTAACATTGAGAGACTTGTTGTATTAACCAAAAATAAAACAAAAGGAAGTATAATGTAATACATTTGCCCATGCTAAGAGTTGCATGACTAAATTTCTTGGCTTAAATAAAAATATATTTAGAGCCTCCCCCACCTGTTGAACATTTGTATTGGACAGAGGTACTTGAGTAGTAACATATCGAGCTTCATCATCCACTATCCGCTTCTAGTATGATTATAGAGAGATATCATCATAAATGGTTAACCCTCTTTTTACCACTTGACCAATTACCACTAGACGTAAGGATATTTTTAACATATAACTCTCTCATTTGCTACATCAATGTTAGTATGATTTGCTAAGGGATCTATAACAATGCAACTTTTTTTAATGCTCACTCCAACAACCTTAGAAACATAATAAGGTGTTCCTTGATTTTGTTGCTAAGAAATAGAAAGGGATTCGATCTTCTCATCAAACTTTTTATTCAAGGATTAACGAATCTATTTTTTTTTTCAAATTGCATCTCTATCTTTTGCAAGACATCCTGATTGCAATTGCTTGCTCTTTCGTGATGGTGTGCTAAAGTAATCATAGAGGCCCTAACTACCACCAACATAATGCACATCTCCTAGGTATTTTCATCTTTTTATGATTATCATCAATATATCATCATGACCATGAGGAATAAATGAGCCCTAAGTGACTTGTAACTAAATAATCTTGTAATATATTAATAATAAATAAATATACCCTTTAACTACTTTCCATATAAATGATGTGGAATTAAGAATGCTATTAAATATATCTTAGAAAAACAATCATACAAGTAGAATGAGAAATTATTTTTTATGTTGATTTTGTGTGATAACCTTCCACATGTCATATAGTAGAGATAAAGATGAAAGATCAAGAGACTCCTTAGACCATCTACTGACTATATATAGTCTTCACTATTTGCTACTCTAACAATGCATATCCTCCTTGAGATAATAGACAGGGTGTATTATCATTATTATATTCTTTTCTCCTGGAATGCAAAAAAAAAAGAAAAAAAGAAAAAAAAATAGAATTATGAAAAAAACTATAATTACATATATATGCAATTACAAATACTATCAAAACTAACCTGTCAACTGGTCACATGAAACTACACCTAGTTCTTCTCACTAGTTTAGTATTTTAGACAAAAAGTCTTATCTTTATACTTTTCAAAAACATACTTTAGTGTCAAGAAAATTCTTGAAATCCCTCTATCTGATAATAAGGGAGATAAAATATTTTTCGTCATCAACTTATTATTCAGAATCTCAAAAATTGTTATACATACAACAATATGAATTAACAAATTTATCAATCAATAACTCAAAAAAAAAAATTATACATTGAAGGAATGTTGAAATACTTGAATATCTTGTCATATGAAATTCTTTTTTGTCTTTTCAACCTCATTCCCAAGATAGAATGATAATAAAACATGAAATCATGTTGTGAATCCTAAATAATTTCTAAACTTAGTAACATTTGGACTCAAAGCTTTAACAGAACAAAGATGTACATTAACATATGTCCTCTCCCTCACAATTCATTCCGTAGTTAGTATCAACAAGCGGACTTTAAGTCTAATTCAACCTTACAAAACCGATATCTCTAGTAGATATGGGATCTCCAACACACTCCCCTTATGCCGAGACTCCTCAACTCAAGCGTGAAACTTATATATAATGGTAGTCTAATAACAACCTAATAGCGTGTGGTCTGATAGACCCAACAACCATGCTAAGATATGCTCTAATACCATATCAAGAAACAAACTTTAAGCCTAACTCAACCTTACAAAACTGACTTGTAAAGTGAGGTTTACACTCACTTATAAACTATTAAAAGATCTCATCTCTAGTCGATATAGGATCTCCAACCGTTAACTTAGGAAAGTAATTGACAAATATACTTCGTCTACAGTCTTTCTATTATAAAACCTCAAATTCACCACAATCCTATGATCAATCTAAACTATACTTTTCTTATATTTTTTTTTTCCTACTATACATTTTATAAATTTATAATAATTCAATTCCTAAAATTTTAAATAATCAATGGCTAAACTAATTTCCAAAAAAAACTAAAATAATTAATTAGTTCCTGTATCTTTTACTATTCATAAAGTCTAAATTATAAACTTATAAGATTAAATAACACCATCTATGTCAAATTTAAAAATCAAAATCTCATTAACAACAATCAAATTTAAAATTCAAATAGGTAACATTTATATATTGTCCCAGAGACGACCACAGTTTCAAGTTGAATTATAAAATGAAAATGTTAACTCAATAACATATGTTGACTAAAAAATACTTCAATATAATCGAAGAGAAATGTCTATTCTATTGCGACAACTGGAAGAAAGATGGAATGACTATCACATTAAAAAAAAGCCTAAAATGGCCAACACCACAAAAAAACTTGTTGTCATCGTTAAATAAATAAAAAAAATCACAAGTTAATAATTTTTCGTGTTGCTACTGCAACAAAGGAGGAAATCAACATAAATTTAAAAGATTTTTAAACATTTTAGATCTGATGTAAAACGTTTATATTTATATCAGGTTAAATCCGATATGAAAAAGTTGAGAAAACTTTCAAAAATATAACTACATATTTTTTATATCAGAATTTTAGATATTTTATGCAACTATAACATATTCGATATGTTTATAATTTTAAAATAATAAAAATATTTTAAATAACATTTTTATATTTGAATTCCTTTTCATTGTCATTATGTATTCAATATTTGCATTTCGAACATTTTATTTTTGGGAGGTTAGCTTAGCATTAATTATAGTGGGACATTTTGTAGATTTAAATCAACCGGGTATCTGTTTCTGTCAATTTGTTGATAACAAAGCAACTTAAACTATTTCGTAAACTAATTTGATTAAATTTTCAACAACAATTATATATATAATAAACTGAAAAAGTAAAAAAATAGTTAATTTTTATAAATTAAAATAAGTTTCTTCACTTTAACTTTTTAAAAACATTATTTTATTTTATTTTCATAATTTAATAGACATAAATTAATTTTAATTTGTCTGAAAATATGGACTTATTTTATTTTCTTACTTTATAGAAATAAGAAAAATTATCCTTAGTATCTATCAATAATATATAACTTAGGAAAAAGTCACGTTCGAGCCAAACTTTCGGTAAAAGTTTCTCCAAGAAGATTTGTTTAATCAACATCTTCCCCATCAAACGTTTCAAGGTTTCTTTATCACTTCCTTCTTGTAAGGGAATGTTACCATTTTTCTCCTACGTTAGAAACTATCTTCTAAATGCTCTCTCTTGCCATATTTTTCAAACCAATTTGCTTTCAACACAATTAATGTGTATAAAGTCTACAATCTTCGTTTTCTCAAGTTAGAACTTCACTGTTTTTTCTAATTCTGGGTCTTCCATATAAAAGATAGAACGCAGGAATGGAAATTCAAAATCGACCGTTACATGTATCATAAAAGTCCAACTTTTGGTCTAATTAAGTGCTTCCTTAGAACTGATCAACAATATTTAAGAACAAGGTATCATCTTCAACCAAAAAAAGCATGTCTTCCAAACGTAATACACTTTTTCTTAACATTATCTTTAGTTGGAAGTGTTCTTTATGTTCAATATAAGGTGGATAAAGAATATCACATCCAATAATTAAAAATACCCTGCAATAAATGACGCATTTAAAGCTTAAAGTCAATTAAATTATCCATAAACATCACAAGATGAAAGAAACTTAGTTGCTTTAAATTGAAAATATTAAAGAGCATGACGGAAAGAGATGTATTGGCATGAGCCCACAGCGAAGTGACCTAAACCTAACAACGCTGGAATTTAGGATAGATTTAAACTTACATTGATCAAAATTGAAACATTATGCAACACAGTGGGCCTCAAAATAGCCATGGATGATTATTTGATTAATCTCAATTTAAAATAATAATAATAACAACGTATTTGTAGTGATTTGGAGGATGATAGGTGTGGACAAAGTATGGGTAACATATATTTGCTAAAGAAAAAGGGCAACCCACTAAACCCTAATGTGAAGCCAAAACTAGTTAAAAAAATAGGGTTTAACCTTAATTTTTATGGGACTAACCTATGATCTTAATTAACTTTTTATGTTGGTTCATAAAGAAACGGTTTTACCTACCAAGATCCACCATTTCCTACGTGGACAAGACGTGGGTGTGCCACGTGGAGAGTTGAAAAAGAGAGTGCATAAACTGCAGAAGAGAGAGAGAGAGAGATTATCTAGGGTTTTGAATGCTGAAATGGTGGAGCCTTAAGGATGCATAAAACTACAAAATGGCCACCTCATTGTCCCCTGTCTTCACACTCTGGTTCAGCCAAAACCCATGTCTTTACTCATACATATTGGACCCACCAAAGATTTTTCTTTTTCAAAATAAATAAATGAAAAAAATACTTTTTTTAATTCTCACATTTTCTATCAAACTTCATCTTTATATTTTTTGAATTAATTCATCTAACTACGGAAATATGTAAAGTTAGTTTAATATGATGTTCAAACTTAATATTTGGAAGAAGTTTAATATGAGAGAAAATTCTTCATACTTGAAAATTATAATTCTTGAAATAATGAATCTAGAAATTATGATTTCCGAAAATAACTAAATAAGTTTGCTTGGTCGAAAATATTTATCGGAATTCAATATGATTTTTCACAATCAAATAGTAACATGGTATTTTTCTTGGGAAAATTATTATTTTTTCATTTAATAAGAATAATGTAATATTTTTACTGTAGTAAAACTTTTATTTTAATTTAAAAAGTTAACTTTTTATTTTTCTATATGAATGATTTCGTGGGAAATATAGAGAAAAAAATTAGAAAAATACTTTTTTTATAATTTTAAAAAAATAACTAAACATAAGAAACATAAACTCCTAACTTTAGTTTACCAAATACTTTTTGACATTTGTTACTTTGAAAGAACTGTAAAAGAGATTAAACTTATATATTTTAAAAAACTGACCATGATTTAAAAGTTCATAAACCAAAATGAAGAACGTGTAAGAAAAGAACTGATACACATTCAATACTGAAAGGAAAGGGGAAAAAGAGTAAAGATGTAAGTAGAAAATGTGAATAACATTTAGAAACAGATGCTTTTAGTAGAGGGAATCTGAAGCTGAAGTTGGAGTGAAAAAAGTGAAATGAAAAAGTAAATAAAATTATTGGGTGCAAAAGGGGTAGTGATAAGGGTATAGTCGGTGATATTTTGTTGAGTGTCTCGGTGGAACCCTATGGAAAGAAAATGCTTTTCTTATACCATACATGACCCAGTCTTTAAACAAAAAAACACCAAATAGGTTTCTTTATTTTTCAAATTGAACACAACTCAAATATGATATATATATATATATGTAACGTGTATGAAGTATGAACCAATTTTGTTTGTGAAGTTTTCAAAAAAGTAGAAAAATGGTCTCTCTTTCCATACATCAAGCCACAAAATTTGTCATTTTTCGGCTATTGATTGGACATGGGCACTTAGTCCTTGGACCGTATCAACCCTATATAGCCTCATCTTTTGCTATGTATTCTATTTGTTAATCTTTGTGCTAATGGGTCATGAAGAAATATGATAAAGGTGATGCTAAAACGCGTTGATATTGATTTAATCTTTGACAAATCGCACGCAAGGAGTAACTGGACCCATTGCGTTTGAATTCTATTAATATTATACATCACACCAATATTAACTAGCCCTGGTGTACAATATAATAATTTGAAAAGGTTGAATCAGCGCCAAAAATGGTTGGTTACACAGTAGACTTAAATAGGGTCCTAGCAATTCTGGTTTTACCATGATACAGTAAAGAGATGGGTGATGAGACATGGAAGCAGAGACGGTGAGAATTTGGGTCATTGTTGTGGGATTGTAATGAGCACTTGGGAGCGGAATGGCATTTTCTGAGTGTCTGAACTCCCACCTCATATTGTTTTGTGAGAATCATAATTAACAGTCATGGCCATGGCATGTACAGCAAAGTTTGGCAAAATTGCATATCCTAAGTATTGAAGGGTCCCTTCAGAAAATGGACTGATTGATTATAACCTTTCAAATGCCATGGCCAGTTTGCTAGACTTTTACAAGGGGTTTTCCCACTAGCCTAATTTGTATGGACATTTCCTACCCCTCCATCCACAATGAAATATAAAATCAAGATAATGATAAACCAAGTGGGGAAATTGATATAATTCCACTGGCTTTTTCTGGCTAATTGAAGGTTTATTAAGGACCCATTAATGATGTGTGATGTTTTAGGTTCCATGCTTATCTGTTACATTTCAAAAGATTTCTTCAATGCTTCAGAAATTAGAAATTAAGTGTGTATGTACCATTATTATGATGTGTCCAAGAGTAATATATAGATACAAGTTGAACATAAAAAATTATGTCTACTCAGCCTAGTGACATAGGAATGGCCAATATTGAAGCCAGAAAAAATTGGTGAGTTTCTGATATAATCACAAGAGACAGATTAACAACTCGTGTGATAGAGGCTAATGACTCCAAAATTAAATGAATATTATGATGGCAAAGACTATTAGGAGGTGAGTGGAGAGGCCCAAGTTCCCAAAGAGATTGATATGTGATTGGATAGGGAGGGTCTTATGTATATTCTTTTTATTAGCCCTTCATCATGCAAACCCACCTAATCAATTGCTAAGCGCCAAGTGCCCCCACTCTTTGAGCCCTTAATTTCTTTTGCTCAAAATTAGGGAAAGAAAATTAAAAAAATTGATGAATAAGACATAAAGGAAAGAAAACGTGGGGACTTTTCTTCACAGGCTCCCCAAACTGTATTCTTAACAAAAAGAAATAAATGTGCATCATTAACTACTAATATTCAATGACCATATGATAACTTTCATCTAAATGGCCTCATGGAAAATCCCCTAGACATTTTCTGGCACTAGTTTACTTTTACCACAAACTCACTCTATTCTTCCTTTGGTTTTATTCAGTATCTCAGCACTTTACACCTGCTAGTGACCACAAAGGTCACAGCAGAGGGGTCACTTTTATTTGGAATAGATTTGGTTAATCTGAATGTACCTTTTGTTTTCACTGTGACTTGCTTTCATCCCTTATACATGGCATATGTGTATGGTCATATATCAATCTGGGACAGTGAAACTGCCGAAAATCTAAAGTGAATACCATCTTTGAAATTCTTGTGTTGTAATATAATTTATGGAGTATAAAGTTTGCTTTAACTTGGCCTCATTTGTTTTTACTGTCCAAATACAGGTCCCCTATTACTCGTTAACAGTTTTACATTTGGAAAAGTTATATATTTTGATATAGGATCTCTATCTGCTTCATGAAATGGGGGAGTAATCATTCCCTCTCTTAAATTCTCTGAGAAATAGAATACAACAAAACTAAAAAGCATGTGGAAAAGGGAGAAAAACAACATTAAAGCTAGCAAAGGGAATGTGAATACGTGGTATCAATAAAACTAAACAATATAGTTTCAAAAACAGCTTTAATTGACAGGATTCAGGGTCAAATATGCATGAAGAACATAATATATAATCTCAGACTATTGGTTTCTTAAGCATGTTTTATGATCCTTTGTTATTCTTGCGTAAGAAAAGCAATGTGTCTGGGGACAGCTTTGTCTGGTGAACTGCCTTTTCAACAGGGATACTGTGTGAACTGTGTTTAATTTTTGGCTAAGTACAGATTAATTTGTCTTGTTGTTTGTGCTTTCTTTTTGACATTCCAGAGATAAGCCGTTCAATACAACTTAATCCTTGCCTTTTCTTTCTAAAAGCCTCTGTTAGGATTTGTTTACGCTCCTTCATCATGCCCTTTTAGCTAAACCAATTTGGTCTTACCAAAAAAGAGGACAAGAAGGTCCAAAAAGAAGACTGGAAAAGAGAGAGTGTTTTACCCTACATATAAAGTCTCATTTTATGAAGATTGTTCAACAACCACACACACCAAAAACAAAAATAAAAAAAGTACATGCAGCTAGCTAAACTTTTTACATATGCTCCTCAGTGATTTAATTGTTTGTTATCCCTCCTTCCTCTCTCTTCCTCAAGTACTATAAACTACCTTGTTGTGTCTCGGTTACTTTTCAGTTAACAGTCATCTTCCATATGAACAAGAGTGGAGATAACTAATTTATATCTCTTTATCTTGCTAATGCAGGACCAAGTGCATATATAGTTCAAAGCTGTCTAATCTAAGTCTAACTGGCAAAATGAAAAGCAGAACCACTTTGGCCTATTTTGTTAATGAGGATGTTTTTAAGAGAATTAATAGAAAGGACAATCAATAATGCTAAAGGGTCAATTAACAATTTGAATGGTATTTTAATTTTGTATTATTAATGGTCTCTTCTGTTTCTGAAGAGGAGAAGAGAGGTTAAAAATGCATTGGAGAAAAATGTCAAGAGAAATTTTAGAGCAAGTAAATTTCTGAAACCTTTGATCTGTAGCTGAGTTAAATGGTGTTGTATGATCCATATAACTGATATCATTTGATCAGATGAGATTTTGAGAAATAAAACCATTTTCTGCTGAAAATGTTGGCAGAATGAATGTGAACTAGGCTAATCTAAGTAGCTTATTGCATTACAAGTGGCATGAACCAAAATCAAACTTGGCACAACGTGAAACAATGTCCCTACCCTACTAAAATACCCCTTTTTCTTTATTTCCATTTTTAACGCAATGAACAAAAGAAAAAAAAAATATTCTTTGATTGATCCCATATGAAAAAGAAACAGGGAGCAAAGGCCCCACGTGTGGAACAGAATTTGAAGCTCATGCTATTATATTTTATCTATTTTTAGCTTTATGTAGATGTTGGGGTTCGTCTACTTGGGATTCCTACGTCCTTGTGGGAACCATCCTTTTGATATTAGAGCCACCTTTTCAATGGACTGTGGATTTTCACTTCACTCACTTTCTCTCCCTATCTTTTCTACTTAGCACGCTCTTGCAAAAGAAAAAGGTTTAGGAATCCTATGCCTCTCCTTATATTCCCATAGTTTGGTTCCTTTTGCTGTATCCCTTTTGAGATAATAATAATATTCCCATCCCATGTTATTATCACTCTCATGTATTTGCTTTCAACAACTCATCACTGCTTCAAATTATGTTACTGATTTTACGTAACTGAATATGCAGAACCTTCTGTTCAGAAAACCACTATTGTGATCATACACTTATCTTCTCACTGTACCTTTCTACTTATTCATATGACGTATGCCCGTATATATAATTGCACACATTAATCAAAACCAAAGTTTTATTTGCCTCATCACATTCAATTCAAACCCACAGAACTTTGTTCAACAAGCTTTCCAATTGATGTGCTCAACAAATTTGTGATGATGGTGACACCAGCTCAAGCTATCTATTGATGTGTTTGAATTCAAACATAGTGAAGATTGTGATTACCTAATTTAATTTCATTGGAGTTGCAAACCCTGTAGACACGGCAATAAGTTAAGGGAATCCAATAACAATAGAGAAAGTTTGTTTTGGTCAAGTACTAGAAAGCGACATTTGTTCACTTGATCAAATTCCCGCCAACACAAGGATTTTGTAATACCTATAGAGTGTTTCTTAATGGGCACTAAATAGTGACCTAAGTAGATGAATTATTGGCATTTGATTAATATATTGTGGGGAGGTTGCTAGTGTTTTTTTCAATAGGTGAATGATGTTGTATAAGCTATGAGTTGATAATGAAGTGTGAGGAGAAGATTAATAGTATTAGATGTGTTGAATGGAATTTGATTTTGACATAAGCTTCAAAAGGGTGAGGGTTGCTTTGGATAAGGAGGAATTGGGGCCTAATAGGTAGCAGCAGAACCTGCAAAGTGCCAAAGAGGAACTGAGGATGAAAAACATTCTGTCATATTCCAAATGGGTCTATCTCTTTAGCATCTTTCAATAAAGAAGGCACTTCACAGAACAGCTCATATGGCTGAGCAGGCAATTCTCTGCTTCACACATGACTTGACATCACCTCTTTCTTTCTCATTACATCCCAAAGTCACACTGCTACATGGTTTTGCTTTTGTCTGAGGAATAAAAATTAATAATAGACCATTTTTTTAATGTATAGGAAAAACAAGAAATGAAGACTGCTGGAGCATGGTCAAAAGTCCCAATGAAGCAGTAACCCCAGTTTCAGTTTCTTTTGTGGGTTGAGGTTGGTCCATTTTGGTTCTTTTCTTTTGAAACTGACAGAGTGTATCAGATGATAACCATTGATGAGGAAAGTATGGGAATGACCAAGTGTGGGACTTGGCTCTATTTATCAGTCCAAACATTTGAAGGAGTTGGATTATTGTCTCAACCACTTGTATAAAATATCCTCTCTTAATCATCACTGCTTTGGAAATGAGGGACCTATAAGCCAACTCTAACATCACAGTCACATTCTAAGGTTTTAAAAACCAGTTATCTTGATCCAAACATCATGGTTTTTGAGGTGTTTCTAACCATAAAACAATCACATTATGAGGTTAAAAATGGCTCAAGAGAGTTGTTTAGCAAGAGATTGAAAAAGGGATAGGAACAAGGTATAGTGGATGGGGGTGCCTATGTTTTGATTTTTACTGGTGAGCGCAGGCTAGAGAAAGCTGAAAAGGAAATTATTGAAAATTCTTTTGTTTGGACTCGTGATATTGCACTTTCATCTCATCTTAATTCCTTTGTTGTCCAATGCATTTTCTTTCCATTCTTTGTATTCTTTTGCTAAGTAATCATATCGTGATTTTCACTCTTTTCAAAGGTTGTCTTGCCATCCCTACCAACCAACATTGCAGATTTTTTTTTTTTTTTTTTTTTTTTTTAAAATGAAAATAAATTTTTTTTTTTATAATTTTATTATTTTTCGATTTTTTTTGCTTCTTTTATAATATAAGAT
>Ga0099825_1008863_pt1 | contig 11692 bp, 3 predicted proteins | sample SiratroredBW_FD_76838 | JGI IMG/M metagenome (GOLD analysis project Ga0099825, IMG submission 76838) | Root nodule microbial communities of legume samples collected from California, USA - Siratro red BW | ecosystem: Host-associated > Plants > Roots > Nodule | place: USA: California | collected...
ATATATATATATATATATATATACACACACACACATATATATATATATATATATATATATATATATATATATATATATATATATATATATGTATATATATATATATATATTCCCTAACCATTATTAGGTTTTTGTTGGAATAATCAAAATCAAATGAAACTGAGGTAGTAGGGTTTGCTTATTTATCTACAATGTAAGAGAGTCAAAGAAATAAATTACACATCACAACTGTATATGATAACTAAAATTAAAGGTTTCTAAAAATGAAATGATCGGTTAAAAAAAATGATATTATTTATTGAATAATTAGTTATAGACATTTTTTTCCAATGCGATATGTTCTTGAAGAATTTTTGTTGTTGAAGTATACTACATCTACAGCAATTTATTCAATTTAAAACTTTTATAAACTCGATCAATCCATTTCATTCTAATAAGATTACATGTTTTCAATTATTTGATTTTATGTTAATTTTTACGGACATAGTTATTAGAATTATATCACATGATTTAACACACCGATTGTGATTAAACTTTGGACTAAATCATTATGTTAGGTTTAGAGTTTTGATTACTTTAGCTTTTATTTTTCTTAAATTCTTAGCCAGTTTCTAATTTGTAGAGGCTTTTCTACACTAGTTTTTAATGTGAGCAAAAAATGAAATAAGAAAAAAAATGTTTTACTCCTATTATTTTTTTATTAAATATGACCGATATCTCTATATGTGATGAATTTAGTTTTTGAAGTTAAAAAAAAAACACAGATTTTGCTCAAAATAATTTATTATATTCTTCTTTTAAATTTAAAGAGAATATAAATCCCCGCATTCTTTAAAATTTAAGAACCAAAATTTTCAATACAAAACAATACACCCATTTGATAAAAAAAAATAGAACTATTTTTCTATAATAATTTAACAACATTGTTTTCAGTTAACCAATTTTATTTATTATATTTCTTTTTCTTTCTCTTCTTAATCGTCTATTTTATTTTCTTATTTCTTCTCCTAACGAAGTATCAAGTATACCTTAGTATTATACTCATTTTCCTAAACAACACAGAAGTATCTTGTTATGAAACCCCTTTATAAAAAAAACTATAGATTAACAAAAAACAAATATTTTAATAATGAAAGTGATGGATGTTGAGAGACTTAGAAGATGAAGATGTGTCTATTTCTTAGTCTTTTCATGGCAGAAGAAGCAGCAACACCATATCTGAATTCTTCTTCTAAAGAAGCTTTTATCTTCTTTTCCATCTTTTCTTTACATAAAGTTGTGAAATGCCATACCTCACTCACTTTTCCTATTAGACAAGACTTCTCGTGGATATAACCCAACACTCAATTGCTCCATCAATCAATATAATAATACCATTCCAAGACTCCATTAGAGAATCTAATGAGCACAAACATAGTACATCTCTTAACTCAAATTACACAATTAATTAATTAATTAATTAATTAATTAATTGCTTAATCAATAAAGTTGTGTTGTGTGAACCCTTTATGGTGATTATGGAAAAGATTGAAGGAAGCATGCGATGAAGGGGTGGTTGGTTGGAGAAGATGCAATCAATGATCATCATCATTCATATATATAGGGTTTGGTTCCAAAGTTAATATGAAAAGGCTGCTATTATTGTTTTTTAAGGAACCAACCTCAAAGGTAGCTTCCATGTTTTCACTTAAGAAATCTTGTGTTAGTTGCAATCGTTTATGTATCTTTTTCTACCCCTTTTGTTTAATTTTTCAAAATATATATCTTCTATTTTCTTTAATTAATTTATTGTGAGTCCTTTCCACGATTAATGTACTTTACTTTTACAGACAAAATTGGTTCTAATATTATAAAAATATTATTTTATGACTGTATTTTATTTAAAGGAACAAATATATCCAAGAATATTAGCATAATTCAAGACTATAGAATAAGTAGAACAATTAGATTAATTAAATAGATTCTTTACAAAAATATTTATATATTGTATGAGTAATTTACTTTATGAAATAATGATTTGTTATTCCTTTAGTTTGTGGATTTAACAAAATTCAAATATTTGCTGTGATATATGAGCTGACAGTGTTTTTTAAATATCAAACTAAACATTCCAATTGTTAAAGAAATGACTTAGAAAAATATTTTTAACAAAATTGCATCTGTAATGTGTTCCAACCCTATAAATTTTTTATTGTTTCGATTTCCTATTTGTGTGATTTTTTTTTTGTCTTTTTAAGATTTGAATAGAAACGGGAATTCAAGAACAAATGTTAAATCATATGTAGAGAGGGGTTATTCAACCGGAGAATGTTGAAATCATGTTGACAACATTATTTATACCATATGATATAAATAAATCTATCAAATACTTCTTCTATTCTCTTTTTTTTTTTAAGTGTGGTATTGTTAAAATCCTTTTGTCTTATATAATTGTTACTTTTAAAGTTTACGTTAACATTAATTATTCTTTCGTTATTTGTATTCTTATTGTTTATCTTTTTCTAATTAATTTTATACATATTTTGTGATATAGAAATAAAAAAGAAAATAGAAAATCTTAGAAAATGTCTTATAGTTGTTGAATTAAGAAAAACTTCAAACACTTAGAAAAGGGAAGGATTAACAAATTCTAATAAATCAAATCAAATCCTCTTTTTTCAAGTTCTAAAAAATTCTATTGCCTTTAAAATAATTTTTTCACAATTATAATATTCTTTAAATTTAAACAAAATAAAATTTTATTGTTAAATTAATTTACTTTATTGAAATATTAAAGTAAATAGATTTTAATTTATATAATTAAACTTTTGTGTATAAAAATATTTATCCTCTATATCTACATGGATTAAAATACAAATTATGTTGAAAATAAACGCATAAAATTTATTAAATAAGCAAGCAAACAAAATAGTACTGGTTTTGCTAGGGATTAGTCTACAGCTAAAATATATAAAATAAAAATAAATTCATTAATTTTATTAAAAAAAGCCAACACAACACAAACAAATTAGGTCAAGTAAAAATTGATTTTGAATTAATTAGATTAAATTTAAAAATCAATTTTTGTAAATAAAAATAAATTGCAGTAAGATCTTTTTTACTAAAATGATGATCTAAAAATAGTAATTATCATCACATCTAGTAAATACTTCCATTAGTAACATGATTAAAGCAATACTATCATTTTCTTTCCTCTTGAGCTCAATATTAATACCATCATGATTACTTTTTTTTTTTTGTTAATTTTTTGGTTAAGTAATATACCTTGTAGCAGAAGCTATGAAAATGGGCCGTGGATCCATGAATTTAGATTCCAAGCCCTGCCTTAATTGCGACTGCGTCTTCCTCCACCTCCATACTTTTTTTTGTGCACCTCCATACTTAAAACGAAAAATATTATTCTATCCTTACATTTTTTTCACCTTTTCGGTATATTTTTTTATTTTATATTTATTTTAAATTATATAATCTAAAATATAATTTTTTTATATTTTAAATTATATAATCTAAAATATAAATTTTAAAATAGTGTTTTGTAATTCTGAAATTATAAAGGTGCAAGAAGAAAAGTACAGGAAGGAGCCGTCCTTACTTGCACACTCTGGGACCCAACTTGTTTAGGCCTTTGGGCCTGATTTTTCGCTCCGTAAAACTTCGCCCACTCTTTTAATTCAAAGACTAATTCTTATAGAGAAAAAAATACCGTTTTAAGCTTAATAAAATAAATAAATAAAACTTTCTATATCGTCACATTCAAATTTATTTTAGATTTTATTATAAATTACATATTTTTTATATTATATTCAAAATTATATAATCTAAAATATAAATAATCGATTTTTTAAAATAATACTTTTAGTATTAATAATCGATGCTTTTAGTATTTTTAGAAATATAAAGTTGCAAGAAGAAATCATTGAAGTGCCTGAAAGAAACGGTCTAATTCATGATAGGTATTTAAAAATGTAAAAATTCAAAGAATGTAAACATACTGTGGAACTAACCTGTTAGAAAACAGAGTAGTGTTTTTGGTTGAAGAAGTTCCATTCTGCACCCCTATATCTTGAAACTGCACCCCCTGAAATATGAAAAATTGTGGGCATTCAGTTAAGGTGCCTGCAATCCGGTGGCCTTCTAGATTATATATTTTAGAATAGTAAAAGTACTCAAAATGTATTAATATATTTTAAGAAAATTTTTTTTTAGATCTGAAAATATATTTTTGATTTAAATTATGTAATATAATATATTTCAAATTATATATTGCATAATATATTTTTAGATCCAAAAATACATTTTAAAATGTATTTATTTTTTACAAAATAAATTTGTTAACAAATTTATAAAATTTGTACTCTAGAATATAAAATTGTATTTCAAAATATATATTTTCTTTTAAATTTTATAATTTAAAATATAATTTTAGAAGTGAAATTTTAAATTTTATAGAGGTGCAATATGATGTTAACTCAGGGAAAGCCTTTCTAAATTCTAACGGGCGACCTAAAACAGAAGGCCCAGCAAAAACATTATACACACTTCCTAAGGTTTGGAAAACCCTAAACCCTAATGTAATCATTTGTACCCTTTACTTAATTAAATATGAGACCATTTTCTTGGTAGTCATGAAGATTGAAGTTATATCACATTTTTTCTTTATTTCTAGTGCATCTAAAAGATATTATATTTTCTAAAAACATCAATAGATTATTCTAAAACATTTTTTAATTCTTGTGAAATAATATATAAAAACCAAGGTAAGAAATCATGGAGGTACTATTGAATTCAAAGTGTTTGAGGACAGACATGAAATATGGGAGAGATGGTACCATTTTGAAAGTTTGAGTGACACTGTGAGTCTGTGAGCAGTTGAAGGACACTTTTCAAAGTTCATGGGCCACTATTGTCCTTTCTCTCCCTTATCTTCCACACCCTTTCAAATTCAACCAAATTTTCTTCTTACAAAATAAACATATACATCATAATAACTAAATATTATATGCATAGCACCCAGAATGTATTCTCAAATTTCAAATATCTTACCTTTACATTTTGGAGCAGTGTTAACCTTTTTTAGGTAATACGTCACGAAATTTCTTTAAATACTATTAAAATCAACTTAGTTTATGTATAAATTAATTGTAGGATTTTTTTAAAATTCTTATTTTTAATTTTAAAAAATAATTTGACTATGTTTTTTTCCATTGTGGCAAATGGTTATAGTGATGTGATGTAACTTCTTACGTTCGGTTTGGTGTGAATAATATTGTAGTGCTCTTGACATTGATATTTTTTTTTACATATTCACATAATCGTCCCACATTGTTGACTAATAGTAGCTTATTCCTATTTTGGTGGACATTATCTATATAGTGTGAGAATTTTAACTATTTAATTAATTATTTTTAAAAGAATTTTTAAATTTTTTTCTCTAGACCTCCTCTGACTTTTTGTTAACTTTCGAAATTGATTTTTATTCTTTTTTCGGTTAGACAATGTCACTGAGTATTAGGTGTCAAAGTAAAGATTAAATCTAACTTATCAAAATTTTTAATAAACTAAGTTTATTTCTGCTCTAAAATCTCTTATTGTATTTTATAAGTATGAGTTGAAGTCTTGGATTCTCACAAGTTTTACGAGATAAAGAGATGATGTTTTTCATACAGATCAATCTTTAATTTTGATATTTTGATATTATGAATGTTTTCTAAATAATAAGAGCTTTTAAAAGCAATTTCTTGATTTTTTTTTCTTTAAACTTGGAAGGTAAGCTTTCACTTTGTAAAGGAAGCTATAATATTATATTTTAGACTTGTTTATGAACTAAATAGCCATTGAAATGATATCTTGCTAATATGAGATTAAATATTTGATTGAATTAATACTTTTTTTTTATGTAAAAATTGGATCTAGAGTGTTAACGGAGATACGAAATCTGAGCATTGAATGATAATAGTAAGTTTAAGTTGGTATATGTATGCATATTGGAGTAAAGATCAATTCTAAACAAAGATTTAATAATAATTAGGAAAATTATTATTGACTATTGAAGTTGAATCAAGTGTGGATATGCTTGTGACTCATGAGTATTTGTTAACTTTTACACTTGAACTTTTGGGTTTAACATGTCCAAATTGAGTAAAATTATTTATAACATGCAAATTTTGTTGATATGGGTTATTTGAGACAATTTTAAACTTGTTGAAATAAGAGAATTAGTTAAAATGAAGATTTGAAGCTGGTTTGAAAAATTATGTGAATTGCTAATTTTGCATAACAATATTAGTGGATTGAATTATGTTCAACGAATCTATAAAAAAAAAAAACAAAGTTTTTTTTGGTCTTGATCAACTCAACAAATTCTAAAGAGTTAAGCCGATTTATTAAATTTGTTCAGCAAATTAATTCGTCAAATGAACTGAGATCTAAGAAAAATGGTGAAATTTTCCTATTTAATACTATATATATATTTTTTAACTTGGACTACATACAAACTAATAATACTTAACATCTTTCTTATAGTATCATGTTATATGTGATTTTTTTTTTAAATTCATGTTAAATATTACTATGAATTTTAACATCTCAAAATGAGACTTTAAAAATCAACCATCACAGTGATTATATATATATTATTTGAGAATGACTTGGTTAAACTTTTTAATCTGTTTTTGTTTTCATGTTACATTTTCTAAATTACCTCTGTAATAGAATTGATTTGTTGAGTGGATAACTCTGAATAGAAATAGGGTTGAAAGAAGTACTGGAGCACAGAAGAGCTGCTTCAAATTGCATAGAGAAGTAAGATTCGATTTTATGCGGACATTTTCAGAGATGGACCTCAGTACATGCAGTGAGAACGACGTGACCTCACCAAATTCAATAAATGACTACTATTCTATTCAAAAATAATATATATTCCAGCTGGCATTCTATTCAAATATATTACATGATTGCAAGATTTATTTTTTCTATAATTAAAAAATTTCTGGAATTTCCTTGGGAGATAAGTCATTAATGAGTTAAGTTCCGAGTTAGTTTATACAAATACCAATATGAAATTATTTACTACATAGATCATTGAAGTGAAATTCTTAAAGCAATTCATGATATAAAATAGTTTTGAATAGAGAATATATATATATATATATATATATATATATATAAATGAAGGTCACCCAGGGTGAAACATGGCTGGTCTATAGGGAACACCCATTATTCTCTATTCATTAACAGAACCAAACATTCACAACGTTTTCTTTGGTCCCCATTTTCTGTACTATATATAATTCACAACCAAAAAAGTACGAATATGTCACAATTTATTTCCAGTTTCAATCAACTTGTAAGATGATACCACCATATTTTCGGGACCATATGCATGCATCACCATGCTCGTTTGTGTGGGGACCTTTTACAATCAATGAATTATAATTGTTAGAATATGAAAAATATATATTTCATATTTCATAAGAATAGGCAAATGAAGTTAACATAGACATAAGAAATGCAAGGAATGATAAAAATTATATTGACAATTAATTCGTAGACAGTTCTATAGCTTTTGCAAAATATATAGTAACAAGTTTCTCTTCATCTTTTAATTTATATTAATAATAATATGTTATTATTTTAGGTTGTAGTATTAAAGATTTCTTCATCATCTCCTATTATGATAACAACAATAACGATAAATTATTCTTTAATATCATGATCTCTGTAAATTTTGTTAAAAAATTGTTGGGCTAGAGATTTTGCTCTCAATCTCAACTTCACATGAAATGGAAGAATGAACATAAATTGCAGAGGGTGTCACAGAAAATTCTACCATTAATTGTTATATATTTTTATATCTTTTGTTTCCTAACAATTGAGTTCACTACAATTATTGGAGAACTCATATTGTTCATCATAAAAGTAATATATTCACGTGAGGACAATTTCACTCCCACAAACTAAATTTTAAAATTGAATTAAGTGAAAACTAAATTTATTATGTCGGTATATGAGTCATATAATATCACGGTTTCCCCTATTTGCTTGTTTATATATTTGTTAATGGGTCATTTACAAAAATATTTTTTCTTGCATGTATTGTGTGGCTGTTTAAGAATATTAGACATTTTGTTATAGGGTCATTTACCTATGCAATTTTCTGTCCAAACCGAATTAAGAGAAATGTGTTATTAAAATAGTGCATCTATATGATGAAAAACATTCATTTCATAAATTAAATAAAGCATACTTTTTTTTTTAAATTGAATTAGATTCAAGTGAAATTTAATTAAAAAAAGACACAAAACCTTGTTTACTTTCTCTCAAATGAAATATACTTTATTTTCCCTTTTAGAATGTCTTTGGAACATCTCAAATGAAATACACTTCATAATAAAATATTTATTTGTTTATTTATTTATTCCACTGAAAACAATAGTTAGATGTGGATGCATTAAAAACATTAAATGTGAGTACAAATTTTTAAAGAAGTCTTTTCCCTTTGATTCTTCATGTATTTATGCCCTGTTAGAGCAATAGTTAAACGTACATATTTTCCCACTTAAATTATTCAGCATTGAATTAACCTATGTATGAGAACTCACCTACCCTATTAACATTACAATTAATTTCATATCCGAATGTCAAATGCTCACAGATTTTCAATGCAACAACATGTATAGTACGTTCGTAACTCTGCAATTTTTCTTCACCAAGATTTCAACATATCATAAAACAAAAAGAACACTATGATCCAGCTCATGCGCAACTAGTGCTTTTGGAAAGCTGTCCTTTGCAAACTTTTCATGCTTAGGATCGATGTCACAATAAGATTTGTAATCATATTTGTTGACTAATCTCTATGGATAGAAACAAAAACCCTACAATTGAAATGGATCTTACTTTATTTTCTGTTAAAAGAGCGATGCACATCTTTCACTTTCCTATTTTTTCCACCAGACTTGCTAGCTTTTTGACCATAAATCATTTTTTGGTTTAACCTTTTGTTATAGTCATGCAATTCACTACTTCTTGTGTTTACTTTAGATATGCTCTCTTTTCCTTTGTCAAAAACAAAGGCTTTTTTACATTGCACATATAACTCACTTTGTTTGTGAAAATTTAAAGAGAGAGAATAAGAACAAGAAAGAAGAAAATGTTTCTTCCCATTTGAACAAAGAGGTCTTTTGTAGATTTTATTTGGTGGAAACATAATTACTTATTAGGAAAAATATGCAAAACTTATGCTGATTATAGGTCTCTTTCTACACTTTTGGGGAAAAAGAATGTGAGAAGTAAATGGACATTAAGTAACCACCAATTTATTTATCTATGGTTGTGTGAACCGTACTCCTTTATTTATTTAGATAGAAATATATAAAATGGAGACATGATAAAAAAAATTACATTTCCCATCTTTGTACAATATAAAAAATAGCAAATATAGAAAAAGGTTTTTATGGAAAAATAAAATCCCCTCTTAGGGAACCTTCTCTATTTTCGTCGTCTTCAAGAAAGACTCGCTATTCTTTTAGTTCAAGAGATGTTTCATGTTTATACAGTGAAACCTGAATTATAATTTTTCTCTATCTTTAAATTAAACACTTCCACCATAATTATTTGTAGAAATTGATAAAAAGATAATCAACAAAACTAAAATATATAGTTTCGTAAGTATTACCAGTTTTATTTTATTTTTCTCAAAAATAAAGTTATACACAAGTTACTCAAGCAAAAATATCAATTCTAGTAAAAAAAAAACAAAAAATATTTAAGAAACTAGTTGAGTTTTATCTGAAAATAATTTATATAGAGTAATGTCCACTTTTATTTTATCCCCTATTCCGCGCATATATATTTTCCACTTATTCGAACAAATTGAATGAAAGTTTTCATATTTATTTTTTATTCAAATAATTTTTTTTTTACAAATCTTCCTCTTATTTAGTATGTCCCGTATTTTTTTAAGAGAAAAATGGCAGTACCATACTCAATGACACACCTTTCCCTTTTTCAAAGACAACCTTTCTTATTGATGGAAAAATTTTAAAATACAAAAAATAATGGATCTCACAACTTATTTAATTCCTTTTTTAGAATTTTATAGCTTTTAAATAACTTTGAATTAATTACGATTTTTAATTTATTTATGTACATGGTTCATATACAGTATCCCAAAACTTACATTCAGTAGATAATATATGTTTGAGGAATGTGATTTACATTAAATAAAATTGTAGAATCAATCTTGAAACCACTATTAATGAACCCTTTTCTGAGGAGATCTTATAGTCAGTTGGCAAGAGACTTGGTTCAAATATGTAGACTTAGATGAGTGTATTTTTAGCAATGTTTTTTATCATGTAAACAAAAGATTAGGATACTATATCCTTAAATGCAGGGATTTTTTTATCACAAAGTCTAAGGGGAGGAAACCATTAGAAATAACAGTATTGTTTAAGAAAAGAATAAATTACTGCAGAAAAATGTAGCTGGATTCCTCAAGCCGATTACTCACTCACTCACTCCCCATTATTGATCAATCGCTAGAAGCTGTCCTTTTCACCTGTTGTTGAATAGCTCTACCAATGTTACAAATAATTTGGACTATTTCACGTTATTGTTCCATGCAGAAAAGAAAACAGCTATTCCCGACACAACTTAGGAACCATTTCCAGCTTTGACGGCACTAATTCCTCGTTGTCGTCCCATGTTACGGTCAACAATATCAAGACTAGTCTATTTATTACAACACCAGGGGCACACACGTGGAAATGAAACCAAACACACCCTCCACAGAACCAAAATATATATGAACGAACTCTATTTATATGTGTGTGTGTGTGTTAAGGGTCTAATCATGATTCCACACCAAGACATGGAACAACTTTTACGTTGCCCAAATGTCTCTTTGGAATTTGGATTTGTCATGAAGGAGTAAAGTTACATGAGATTTTAACCACATAATATGTGCGTGTTTTAGTTTTTTTGCATAAAGTAAAATTAGAGGTGCCTTGACTAATTATGACAAATGTGTCAGACAGAAACTTTAGTGCAAGAATATCTACGACAACCCTTTTCTTTTTGAACGAGTATTGTGTCTTTGGAGAAAGTTCAAGATAAGAAAGTTAGGTGCAATGATGGTATTATGCAGATTGAGGAACACATAGACAACAAATCGAGAGAATGTGATCAAAGGGGTGGCTCTTTTGCATTATTGACAAACATGGAGTTGGTTTTGTACTTAGCTGGACCAAAGAAAAGGTGCAACTCCTAAAAAAAGCAGACTCAATAATTTAAGGGCCACTTTCATATCGTCTAACATCATTTCACTGCATTAATCATTAGTCCTCTTGTTAAATAAACCACTTTCCCTCCTATTTCCACATTTCCTTCTCAAATTTGCAATATAGATCCAAAAGGCTACGGTTGGAAAGGTCTTGTTCCACTAAGATACAGAAAGATGACAGATAAATGGCCCCCACATGCCCCTAATTAATCCCCAAAATTCCTCCACTAATGTCTTTTTGCAAAACAACATAATATTCTGAATCTTCAAACCCCAATATCTTTTCATTTTCTTCTCCCCCCACCCCCACTTAACTTTTTTTTTTTTTTTTTTTTTTTTTCCCCCCCTTTTCTTTTTCATTTTTTATAATTTACAAAATCAATTTATCTTTTTGTTTTTTTTTTTACA
>Ga0099825_1008877_pt1 | contig 11680 bp, 10 predicted proteins | sample SiratroredBW_FD_76838 | JGI IMG/M metagenome (GOLD analysis project Ga0099825, IMG submission 76838) | Root nodule microbial communities of legume samples collected from California, USA - Siratro red BW | ecosystem: Host-associated > Plants > Roots > Nodule | place: USA: California | collected...
GGATAATTAGTTTATTTACTCTTATTTATTTTAATATTGTACTATTTATAATATATATTTTATTATTCTAACATTATATTTTAAGATATTGATATATATATATATGTTTTTTTTTTTTTTTCTCTTATCTCTTTTTTGTTTTATTTATTTTTATTTTTTTAATTTATATATATATATATATATATATATATATATATATATATATATATATGTGTGTGTGTGTATGTGGATGCATTTTTATTTTTCTGACTATTTCTATGTTATGTAATTTATTTTAACCATTATATTATTTATATTGTTTCTCTTGTTTTATCATTGTACTTTAAGATATTTTAATCATTTTAAGATATTGATATCTGTACGTTTATTTTTTGAATATTGCTACGTTATCTAATTTATTTTAGCCACTATATTATTTATATTTATATTGTTTTTTCTGTTTTATCACTGTAGTTGAAGATATTTTAATTATTATATTACTTTTTGAAATTTTAACATCACATTTGAAAATATTTTGAACATCGGATTAATTAATATAGTAGAATTATTATGTTTAATTGAAAATGTGCTATTTTTATTTTATCTTATATCCCATTAAAAATATTTTAAGATAAATTAACTTAGTATCCAAAAAAGAGTAAGACTAAAAGCCACCTTCTTCCTCTGCCTGCAACCAAACTCTTCCTTCTTCTTCTTCTCCAAAACCATTCTAATCAATTAAATCGCAATAAACTTATATTCTTTTCTTCTTCCTCTCTCACACCAATTTATCAAAGCAAATTTCATTAACCTAATCCTAATACAAGATGGTGAAGGTACGCATGAACACCGCCGATGTTGCCGCCGAGGTCAAATGCCTCCGACGCCTCATCGGAATGCGGTGCTCCAACGTCTACGATCTCTCTCCCAAGGTAATACCTCCATTTTCGTTTTTTCCATTCTCTCATTCTTTCACTTTTCTCAATTTTATTCGATTTGATTTTCCCTTTCTGCAGACCTACGTGTTCAAGCTGATGAACAGCAGTGGAGTTTCGGAATCCGGGGAGAGCGAGAAGGTTCTCCTGCTCATGGAGAGTGGCGTGAGATTGCACTCCACTATCTACATGCGTGACAAGAGCAACACGCCTTCTGGCTTCACTCTCAAATTGAGGAAGCATATTCGGACGAGGAGGCTCGAGGATGTGCGCCAACTTGGGTACGATCGGGTATATAGTATAACCCTCCTTCCATATACTTTGTTTATTTCACAAAAGAAAAATAAGTTAATTTCTTCTATGAAAACTGTGGCAGATTATTCTCTTCCAATTTGGACTTGGGGAGAATGCAAATTATGTTATATTGGAGCTGTATGCTCAGGGGAATATCCTCCTCACAGATTCTAATTTTACCGTCATGACTCTGCTGCGGTCTCACAGGTTCTTGCTAATTTCTCTTCTGTCCTCTACTTCCCATTTCTTGCCTAAGAGTCTTCTAGAATAGATTCTCCGTGTGTATTTATATAAGAAGAAAATACAAATAAAAACAAAAACAAGAATGAAAAAGTTTGTCTTTTAATTTATACATTGTAGAAGTTCTTTCACATTGACTTCCCCGCAGGCGTGGACAAACTTATTTCATTTTTCCTTCTTATTTTCTTTACTTTTTCTTTTAAATGGTTCTAGATAAGTTTATTGGACAGACCCTACAACTATTGTGTTATAAAATACTAAGGAGCAACTGTTTGCATGCCAGCAACTGTTTGCATGCGGGTGGCGTATGTTTCTGAAGGATCATGAGTGAAATTAAGTGTACTTTTTGAAGGATAATTAGCTTGCACTTATTTATTTATTTTCTTCAGGGCATGGGTTGTCTGTTTATTTAATTTACCTATTGTTGGGATTCCGAAAATGTCTCTGTGATTGACAGAGTGGTTGCAATTTGTCATTTACAGGGATGATGATAAAGGGCTTGCAATTATGTCACGTCATCGTTATCCTGTTGAAAGTTGTAGAGTTTTTGAGCGAACTACTATTGAAAAGTTGCAGGCATCTCTGGTGTCTTCCAAGGAAGATGATAATGATGAGACTGTTAAGGACAATGGAAATGGAAGTAATGCTTCTAATGTAGCAAAAGAGAAGCAGGGAACCCAAAAAAGTGGGAAGGCTTCAACACTGAAAATTGTCCTTGGGGAGGCACTTGGTTATGGACCTGCACTTTCTGAACATATAATATTAGATGCTGGCCTAATCCCTAGTACAAAAGTTCCCAAAGATAAAACGTGGGATAATGCTACTATTCAGGCTTTGGTCCAAGCTGTTGTGAAGTTTGAAGATTGGATGCAGGATATTATTTCAGGTGAAGTTGTCCCTGAAGGATACATTTTGATGCAGAACAAAAATTTGGGGAACAGTTCTTCAATATCTCAGCCTGGAAGTGTTAGCCAGGTTGTGTTATATTTCCCTCTAATTTAGCAGCACTATAAATACGGAGGAGAAAATAGTAAAAAACTTCTTATTCATTTTTTTTTTCTCGTGGAATTTAGTGTTTACATACTTGTGTCTTTTGTCACAGATGTATGATGAGTTCTGCCCCATCTTACTCAACCAATTTAAGTCAAGGGATTATACAAAATTTGAGACATTTGATGCAGCCTTGGATGAGTTCTACAGCAAAATTGAGAGTCAAAGAGCTGAACAGCAGCAGAAAGCCAAAGAAAACACAGCTGCTCAGAAACTTAATAAGATTCGCCAGGATCAGGTTGGTACCCTTGCCCAAACTGACAACACACTTCTTTGAAAGTCAGCTGTGCCAGTGGCACACAATCTTGTTAATGGAGTATCTCATTTTGGATCATATAAAGGCAGCATATCTTATTGAACATAAAACATGTGGATGTGAAAGTGTATTTTAAAAGAGTGCATTAAAAGGCTTAATAGTTGTATCCTCTGAAGTCCATTATCCCACTGAACATGATGGACAGTCCTAAATAGTGGTTGCGCGTTTGTCTTAACCATGTCAGATACCGTTTTAAATTATTTTAATTCCTTTTAAAAAAATTCTTTTACTTTTTACACTTTTGTACTAATATTGATTTGATTACCACAATAAATAGTTTGTTTTATAGTTTATTATGTTTCTAATGATTTGTGCTCATTTTAAAACAACTCTCTTGTAATTTCAGTTTTTTATGTTTGCTTTAGATAAATTTTATATATTATGTTATAGCCATGTCATTTCCTATATTTTTTAAAATTTACCGTTTTGTGTTCGTGCTGTATGGTTTCAATTTGTCGTTTGTACTTGTGCTTCCATTTTGCAAAATATATTTGGGTTGTGGTACTTGAAATCATAATTTCTTGCTACAAAGGACAGGAAAATAAGGGGGGCCCATTCGGTTTTCAAAATTCTTCTCTGTGTTCATGTTTTATTTTCATTAATAACATGATAGGAAATGAAGACAAAACATGGTTTTTTGAAACAAGCAAGCTTTAAATTCCTTTTTTTACTTCAGATTCATCAGAGGGCTGAATTTTAACATATGTATGTTTTGACTACTGGTTCCATCTATAAATAAAAACAATTATTTATGGTTGCATGTGGTAACACTGGACACAAATATAACTTCAAATGAATATTTAGGACATCCGATACTCAGCATAATATATCCCATTTCTGCTGTGTAGGAAAATCGAGTACATGCTTTGAGGAAAGAAGCTGATCAATGTGTTAAGATGGCAGAATTGATAGAATACAACTTGGAAGATGTAGATGCTGCTATATTAGCTGTTCGTGTAGCTCTAGCTAAGGGAATGAATTGGGATGACCTTGCTCGGATGGTGAAGGAAGAAAAGAAAGCTGGAAACCCAGTAGCTGGCCTCATTGACAAGCTCCATCTTGAGAGGAACTGCATGACTTTATTGTTAAGCAACAATCTGGATGAGATGGATGATGATGAGAAGACACTCCCTGTGGATAAGGTTTTTATTTATTTATTATACAAATAATTAATTCATTAAGACAGAAACGTACAAAGAGAAGGGAGGATAATGATCCTCCTTAAAAAAGGCGGAATAGTAAACAATAAAGGAAAAAAAGAAAACCAACAGAGGAAAGCTATCCGATCCATCTTTTAGACCTTAAAATAAGAGTTATGCTCCAACTCACTGTACTGAAGTGTTCCATAGGCTGCCATTGCTATAAAAATTGAAATGGGATAAATTTAAATCTTTTTTCTAGAACTTCTATTAGGCTACGTAGAATATTTTCAAGTTGTTTGTCTTCAATTGATTTATTCAACCTACAAATTCTTGAACACATGTAAGCTGTTTTGCATAAGGAGACTTGTTTATGGTTTTGCATTTCTTAAACTGTCGGCCATTGTCATGATTTTCAACCAAACATAAAATGATATTGATGTTTACCTTTTGTCACAAAGAAACACAAAATTTGACCCGTGAAACATGCCATTGATGTTTACCTTATATTCTTCTCTTATAGGCTAGTCTTATGACCATAAGTCGGTATTATCACCTTTTCATCAACCTTTTATCTTACCTTATCACTATCATCACTGATTTTCTTCATATTTTTTGAATGCTGATTTTTTATGTTTTTTCTCTTGAATGTTTAACATTACTAAATATAGTATGTTTATGTTCCAGGTTGAAGTTGATTTAGCTCTTTCAGCCCATGCCAATGCTCGGAGGTGGTATGAACAGAAGAAAAAGCAGGAGAGCAAACAGGAAAAAACTGTAACTGCCCATCAAAAGGCTTTTAAAGCTGCAGAAAGAAAGACTCGCCTACAGCTTAATCAGGTAGTTAAAAATTGTATATGTGAATCTTTAATCTATATTGCAAATTAATATTTAGATATTGGATTGCTATCTATAAGGATCCAATTGCAAGGTATGGGACTTTGCATCCTGCATTGGAAGTATAGGATTCTGATGTGAGTTTGTAAGGCCTTAGGCTCCCCGACTAAAACATCTAGCTTTTGTAGTTTGGTTCTCCCAAGATTATTAACAATTGGTGTTAGAGTTGGTTGCATGTCTCAGAAAGGGCTAACTATAGCGGGACTGACCAAAAATACTGAGTGAAGCGTCTTAGAGTGTATGCTGCTGTGATGTTGTCTCTTAGTGATTTTTTTCTACCCTGCTCCCTCTGAGGCAGCTTTTATGGGAGGGTTCCGGAAGTCTATGGGTGCTTATTGATTGTTTATCCCAAAATCAGATCAGTAATCCGACTGGTGGAACTGAACCCCTATTCAGTTCGGTTGAGTTAAGACATAAAACTGGTTATTCACCAAACCGGGGTCAAACTAGTAAAAATCCAATTCAACAAATAAAATTAATAATATAACTTTTTTTTTCTTGAAAAGTGAAAGTCAACATAAAATAGTAGTCGTTTTTCATTTTTTTATTCTACATATAAACTTATTATTAATAAATATTATACTATTGCGAGGTTTTTAAGGTCTTGGACTCGCCAACCACACTGGATAGCTTTCATGGTGGGGTCCCACCCTGGTTCTTATCACTATTTCAAATAATTAATTGAATAAGAAAAGAAACCCTTAAAAAAGCATGTATGCAGTCTGTAATTATGGGAAGAATTAGGCAACATAAATTAGTTTTGCAGAGTTTGTCTCATTTCAACTTCTAAGAAGTTTATTGGGTCATTATGATCATATATGTGCATTATAAGTTTGTTACCTAATTGGGTTTCCATTTGTGGTAGGACATAGAAGTCAACTTGTGCCTATTATTTTTTTATCCTGTATATTTTTCTGGATCTTCCCTGGGAAAATTTATTATAATCTGCTTAGATACATTCTCTGCTCTCATGAAACTGTTTTATTTTGAAAAAAAAAAAAAGCTTCTTAACTTTCTTAAATTTTAAGGCATGTTACCTCATGTTATGGTTATATAGGAGATATTTGGCCAAAGGTGATTTTCAGGGGATTGTGGTTTCCTTTGATCTTTTTTTGTCATCTTTGGTGTCTTCTCTCCAAATTAGAAATTTTCCAATGGTCTTTTTATTTCTGATCGCTTCTATCTAAATTAGAAATTAACAATAGGCTTTTATCTCCAAATTTATATCTGTAACACATTGATATGCTGCCGTAGTCTGATTTTTTGCATTCCTAATTGCGCTACTTAACTACTAAATTAATTGTATGCTTTCTATCAAATTTATTTCCAGGAAAAAACTGTTGCCTCAATTTCACATATGCGTAAAGTCCACTGGTTTGAGAAATTTAATTGGTTCATTACCAGTGAGAACTATTTGGTTATCAGTGGACGTGATGCACAGCAAAATGAGCTGATAGTGAAGCGGTATATGTCAAAAGGAGACCTGTGAGTATTTCTTATTATATTGCACTCCTAAATTCCTCTCTCCTTGAGGCTAATGCTTAAATCTTATAAAAAAAAGTTGAGAAATGTTGAAAATAATATTAACTTGTTCTTTTGAGTGTTAACAATTAACTGTTAACATGTCTCGATATTATTTGAAGAATATGTTGACTTCTATGTCTTTTGAAAAAGAACACTATATTTAACCAAAACATGCTGTATACTTGATTAAGAACATTTGAGTATTACAAAAAGGTCCCAGATCACTGTGAATATTGTAAACAGTGGAGAAAATCGCAGGAAACTTCCTTTTGTTAGAGTTGGAATACCAAATACCAACGGAAATTAGAGATTTGCTAGTTGGAAATTTGTTGCTACCCTTTGAATTACCTGGGGCCGTGGGGTGGGGGAGTTATGTAATAAAACTTTGGTGTCCAAGAGTATTGCCTCAACTAAGAAAAGGTTATGGTGGTTTCCCCCAGTTCCAACATAGCTAATGCTAGGATTCAATTGCAAAATGTGGGACTTGAATCCCACATTGGAAGTATGGGATTGTATTGTGTGGGATCATAGGATGTGAATACCATGACATTGCAAATTAAGGTTCTTGGAAATTGTTCTCATGAGCATATTGCTTTTCTTTGTTTGGTGTGTGACATCTCAGGTTGGTTTTATATCCAAAGGATTTGTGGTTAAAGAGATAATCCTCTTTTTGTATTCTCTTTATCTTAATCATCTTTCTTTGTTACATCATCAAGTCATTAGCACTTGTATTCCTTCCAAAACTATTTTCAGTTCAAGTTAGTTTTACCAATTTCTTTCTATTAAATCACGTGGGACATCTGTAATTGCTCTTCAGATAGTGTTTCTGCTTCACTTAAAATGTGTAAACATTTTTCTGTTTGAAGTATGATTTGATCTCTGATTCTCTCGTTTCATTGATTTGTTCATACAATAGATATGTACATGCTGATCTGCATGGAGCTTCTAGTACTGTTATCAAGAATCACAAGCCTGTGCAGCCAGTTCCACCACTGACCCTAAACCAAGCAGGATGTTTCACAGTATGTGCTTAACACCTGCCCTTACTATGTTATCTAAATTTAGTTTTTTTGTTGTGAACTAAACCAAACCTTAACTGTTACCACTTCCACATCATTTTGGAATGTAGGTCTGCCATAGCCAGGCATGGGATTCAAAAATTGTTACTAGTGCCTGGTGGGTTTATCCTCATCAGGTTAGCAAAACGGCTCCTACAGGTGAGTATCTGACAGTAGGGAGTTTCATGATCCGGGGAAAGAAAAATTTTCTTCCACCACACCCTCTTATCATGGGTTTTGGCCTACTATTTCGCTTGGATGAGAGTTCCTTAGGATCTCATTTAAATGAACGAAGAGTAAGAGGAGAGGAGGAAGCAACAGATGATTATGAAGAAAATGCTCCTCTTGAAGACATTTCTGATTCAGAGTCTGAGAAGGATGTCACTGATATAAAATCTGTCACTGACTCAGAAATGAATGGTATATTATCGGAAGATTCACACAAACCCCTGTCAGAAGATTTTCCCGAAGATTCATCTGAAACAGGTTTGGCTACTATCAGGGCCAACAAGGAAATTTCACATGATTTTCCTGTGAAAGAGACAAGTACATCAAATATGGTTGATAGGGAGATATCAGACATTAGCAGAGACGGCTTAGTGGCTGTCACCCCTCAACTTGAGGAACTTATTGACCAAGCTCTGGAACTTGGATCTGTTGCTAAATCAAGTAAGCTTTATGGAACTGAGAACTCTCAAATTGATTTAGGCGGTGACAAACATTTTGAACAAAGCAAAAAAGCGGCAGTTAGGGATAAACCTTATATATCAAAAGCTGAGAGACGAAAGCTTAAAAAGGAACAGAAACATGAAGATGCAGATTCAAATGTTGAACATGGAAAGGATGAACCGAAAGTGAAAGATATTTCCGCAAATCTACCTGTAAAAGAAGATCAAAATGTGAAAAAGGGTGGTGGTCAAAAAATCAGCCGAGGGCAGAAGGGTAAACTTAAAAAGATAAAGGAGAAGTATGCTGACCAGGACGAGGAAGAAAGGAACATTCGAATGGCATTGTTGGCTGTGAGTTCAGTAGCTTACATGTCCTTTCATTTCCATCCACAGGATAATTTATGTTTTAGCCTTATGCACCACATGCTTTATATTTGCTAAATTGAAGGCACCTTGTGTCTAGAATACATGTCACATACCTGCTAAGATGAGTCCAAAAGATGATAAATTTAATAAATGCTGTAATTCCTAAAACATCTTTTGGATAAATCAGTGTAGGAGAACATGAGGTCACAAAATGGAAATTTCTAGAACATATTATTGCCTCCCATGTAATTCTTGCATATTTCTTCTGATTTCCCTGTCTCCACCTATAACTCTCAAGCTGTTTTTCTGGTATTTGTAGTCTTCTGGAAAATCAATCAAGAAGGAAGAGGCCTCATCTGAAAATGATGCATTGGACAAAGGGGAAAAAGCTGGCAACGGTAAGCCTTCCAGATAGTTTCATAACCAGTAATACTGGTTACTGGTTAAAGGATTGATAGTGACCGTGGTGTACATGTTTTGTAATTCATTGTGTACTACCTTGTATCTATTACCTAATTACTGAGATCTAAATTTCGCTGTACATTAGACACATGTTTATATAGCAGTTATCGCAGTGTTTAATTTGTTATCTTGTCTATTGTATTATGATATGATATTGTAGCAGGTCCTGTTGAAGCACCAAAAATATGTTACAAGTGTAAGAAGGCAGGTCACTTGTCTCGGGATTGTAAGGAGCAATCAGATGATCTGGTGCATAGGCACGCAAATGGTGGAGCTGAAGAAAATCCCAAAATGACTGATCTTGACAGTTCCCAAGCAGACAGGGTGACAATGGAAGAAGATGATATTAATGAAATAGGAGAAGAAGAAAAAGAAAAACTAAATGACGTGGATTACTTGACTGGGAATCCACTTCCTAATGACATTCTCTTGTATGCTGTTCCTGTCTGTGGTCCTTACAGTGCACTACAGTCTTACAAATATCGGGTGAAGATAATTCCTGGACCAGCGAAGAAAGGGAAAGGTTATTATTATTATTATTTAATTTTACCTTAATTTTTGTGTTGGTATCTTTTTTCTTAGACTAGTAGTACCTTGTAGGAGTAAGTCTTAGAAAACTACCTTTTGGTTCGATTATTTGTTCTTTCATAATTGACGACTAGTATCTTCAAATGGTGTTTTAACTGTTGCATTTACTGCATGTGTATTATTTCTTTCCTGGAGTCTATGATATACTCTCTCTCCTCCCCTGGCCATGACAATCTAGTTTTAGTTTTAGTTTTAGTGTAGTCGATATTTGTTTCACGATGTTGCCAAAATCATTTTTCTTTATACATTTTTTGTACAGCTGCGAAAACTGCAATGAACTTGTTCAGCCACATGTCAGAAGCAACAACCCGGGAGAAGGAGTTGATGAAGGCCTGTACAGATCCTGAGCTAGTTGCTGCAATTATTGGTAATGTGAAAATATCAGCAGCCGGCCTTACTCAATTGAAGCAAAAACAAAAGAAAGGTAAGAAGAGCAGCAAACAAGCTAGTTAGCCAACACATAACAGTTTGCAGATAACGGCACCTCACAGTTTTAATCCTCCTTCCGCACCTCTGAAACTCTTATTCTATTTATGTTCTCTATTCTTCCCTGGAATAAAACTGCTTGTACCCCTGCAGTTTTTTTTCCACTCTCGGAACGTGGATCCTAAATCCCCAACCCGGTGTACGATTTACTCAGCTGAAGTTTTGTTTTGTTTCTGTTTCTTTTATTTTAGCTAGAGTTTAGAAATCTGTATGGTGTATATCCTTCTAAGTTCCAACACTAGAGAAGTTTTGTATACTTTTTGGTTTTTTGCCGTACTGACACAGACCTCTACAGTCTCTGGATTTTATTCAGAAAATATTTAAGCAGCTGGTTAGTCACTACATTCTAGCCATATATTCTCTTATGTAAATCTAAGTTTTCCTCATTGAACAAGAATGTTTTTATTTACTCACAATCTTTAAAAATGAGTGACCTTTAGAAACTATTCTTAAATGAAAAACATTTTTACGATTTATTTTTATTCTTATTAAGCTATATGTCTAATTGTATTGTAATCTATATATAGAATAGTTAAAGTTTTATTTCTTTCAAATGCGTTTTTAAGTTTAATTTCAAATAAGTTTGATTCACTAAATTATTTGATATAAATCTTAAATATAGTTTTTGTTTAAAGTTATATATTTGAAGCAAATCATACTTAATTACAACACATGAACGTGCATGTATAAGTTGTTTGTTTATTTTATTTAGAATTATAGGGCCTTTTTGGTTAGCATATTTTATAATAATTTGTTTGCTGTTATTGATTTTAGAATAAAAAATTTGAACAAGGGAAGGTTGTTTTTGTTCTTTGTTTCTATTTTTTGTTGAAAAAAAAAAGTGAAAATAGAAAGAAGTGTTTTTATTTATGGAAACCCGTGATGTGTTTGTCAAGAAAATAGAGAATGATTTATAACAAATAAATAAATAAAAAGGGACAAGGTGACGAATGATTGTGTACTATTAGCATGAATACTTTTACATTATCAATCAATAAAATCATCATTAGTAAGATCTAGTAAAAATCAACAAATTTATTATCCATATAACTTGTGATTGAATAATATCTTAAAACTGTTTTACATTGTTTATGCATTACTTATTTTCTTATGTGCTTTTTAATTTATATATGATCAGTCCTCAGAACTGTCTGGATGAGGGACTATCTTAGGACCTAAAGTAAATAGAGTCAAACTTTTTCAAGGTCATATAATAAATTTTTATATTATCTTTGTAAATAGATGGAAACTATTTTTTTATTTTTGTATTTTCAAATTAAATGTGACGTGTGATTAAAAATACTATTTTTACTTTTTGTTAGTTTTTACTTATTACATTTATAATATACATTAAATGAGTTTTAGTTCATTGTAATATATCAATGTGTGATAGAATTATTAATAATATATCTAAAGTGTTTGCTTTTTCTTAACAAAATAAAATTATAAAAGAAAAATAAAAAAAAAAGTGTATGTAAAAATTGAAAAGGATATGTTATCAAATGCGATCACATCAAACTTTATATATTTAAGATCAAAAGCTCTTAAATATTTATATATTTTCACTTTAAAATATATATATATATATATATATATATATATATATATATATATATATATATATATATATATATATATATTTAAAAAATAAAATATAAAAAGAGAGAAAAAAAATAAA
>Ga0099825_1008880_pt1 | contig 11677 bp, 8 predicted proteins | sample SiratroredBW_FD_76838 | JGI IMG/M metagenome (GOLD analysis project Ga0099825, IMG submission 76838) | Root nodule microbial communities of legume samples collected from California, USA - Siratro red BW | ecosystem: Host-associated > Plants > Roots > Nodule | place: USA: California | collected...
AAAAATAGATATATATAATAATTTTTTTTTTTTATATATATGATATAGTATATCTATATTTAAAAAAAATAAAAATAATTTTTTATATATATATATATATATATATATATATATATATATATATATATATATATATATAGTCTTTTGGTAGAAGTGAGTTTGGTGATCGATTTAGGAATAGATCTTTTCCCCTAAAAAATAACAACTCAATAAAAAAAGTTGAAGTTTATGATATTTTAATATATTCATGAACATAAAAATATTGTATTACTTTCTCTATTAAAAAAAAAAAAAAAGAGTTTTAGAATAACAGCTGGATAAAGAAAGAAAAAAATTTAAAAGAATCAGATGAGGATTTTCAGATTTCGTGAATTAAGATTCCTTTACTAAAACACACAAGTTTACCAAAATACTTACATATCATCATTATTGCTTAGAAAGAACATATATCAATAACAAGGGACTTCAATATTTTTGGAAAGAATACAATAAAAAAGGATAACACATTTCCCCATCTTTTGTCTACTCAGAGTAACCATCTTTGCATTTTAAAAAGAAATTGTAAAGATTTGGAATGAAATGATCATTTTACGATTTAGGAAAAGTAAATAAGATTGCTTTGTGCATGTTGTTGTTGCTAATGAGTGGGGACACACAATGGGTTCCCAGTAATTTTGAAAAGAAGCTTGTAAAAAGTTAAGTCTTTCTCTTTTTCGTTTGGCCATATATGATAAATAATGATTTTAGAGAAATGTAATGAAACTTGGAAATAGAGAGATTTGGGTGCAACCTCAAGTTTCCTCCAATTTTGAATTGTGTTTGGATAAAGCTCAAATTAGACGCTTTCCAAATTAAAATTGGTGAAAGAACATAAATAAATTCTATCATTGTTAACGTGTTCCTTTTAATTAGGACTCAAATATGAATTCCTTAGCTACAAAAGAATTTATAACCTAGACCCAAAAATTTGGATTCTTCCTGAAAAAGGTCTATTAACTGTATATTAGATTACAATTTAATACATTGTTCCACTATGATGGGAGGTATAGAAGGAAATTAAAAAGGTGTAGAAAGCAATAACTCATTAATATAATTATTTTTACAAAACCTATAAACATCACTCTCACACATTAGGAATAAACTCTTCTTTCTCATCTTTCCTTTATCTTAATTAATGATTTTAGTAACTTACTTTTAGGTTGTAGATTAAAGATGATAAAGACGAAGGATAACCTGATATCTTCTACACATATTTTTAGCGATGTATTGAATTAATCACTAGTTATCTTTTGATACTGTAATGAAGAGTTAAAATTAACTTCGAAAATGAAAAAAAAAATGAAAAAATAATTCCTTGAAATTTAGTCTCTTCATAGTGTCATATATTGTTAGAAAGGTTAGATAACTTGTTAAAGATTTGAATGGCAATCTATTAAGAGTGCATACATGATTTATACGTCTCAAGAAAATAAAAATGATTGAAACATTAGTGGAATAATAATTTTGTTTTCGTTTTCTTGATAATATTTATTCTTTCGGTATGCATTACTTTTACCTTAATAATCTAATATAAGTGTTTATTTAAAAAGTAATCACTCCGAGAAAAATCAAAAGATCATGCATATTTATAATTTTATTATCTGATAAAATCTAACTCATATTTGATGGGAGATAAAATTTTAAAATTATATCTTTGAGGATTTTTTTTTATTTTTTTTAAATCATTAAACTTTTTCATTTATAGTTAATTTAAAACTTTCAACTCATGGACTCTGAAGTATGAATTATGTTTTACACCATTAAACATGTATGTTCTACTTATTTATCTCAATAATATAATTTTTCTGACTCTAACAATTATTGAAGGAAAATGTTAGCTTAACATCATAGTTCATATTACACTCTCATTTGATACTGACTCTTGGTAATAAAATATTACATAAATAAATAAAATAATAATATATATAAATGTGAAATGAATGTATAAGATGAACAGTGATACTAATTATTGACTAATATCAATATTTTTTATACTTTTGTTAATTTTTTTTTTAAATATATTAAGAAGTTTTACTGGTAATGTATGATTAGTTGTCGATATAAGATGACATCACACTATTGTAGTAAAAATTTAACTAAAAAATGAAAAAAAAAGTATATATAAAAAATTATATTATATTATCTTACATGGTTCTGTCTTTACTAATTCTTAATAAATTTCCTGATGTATCCCAGTACAAAAATCTCTAATAGTTAATTTGATTGATTCTTATAATTTCAAGAATGATAATTCATATTTAACCAAGTGAGTGATTTGAGAAGCATATTTGTTATGCCATTAGAGTAGATACATTTAATCATTAAAATTAAACCTATAAACCTCACTGCAGAGTGAAAAAAAAAATGTTTGGGTTCTAAAATAACTTAGTGATGGACGCATGAAAAAACCCTCCTAGGATTCGAGGTCTTTAAGGACAAAAGATGACGAAAAAACTCGATTGGAACTAAGTTTTTTTTTTTTTGTCAACGTGAACCAGAATTTTGATTATTTACCACTTATGCCAGGTAGGTTCCAAATCAAAAGCTGCTTTCGCTGGTGACGAACAAATTGAAAAACCTGGGTATCATCGGTTTGTTTGCGACCAAAATGCTAGTGCAAAGTTTGAATTAAGGTAATATTTTCCCTGTTGCTTTTGATTAGCTCTATTTTTACTAACGAGATTCTAGTTCAGCACGACCATTTTTCCATTTCTTAATTTGTTAGCATTTGAATAATGAAAAAAATAATAATGTGGCAAACGCATGTGTTGATGTAGTTCCCACTAGACTTGGTTTATGTTTCACTGCTTGGAAATGGGAAAAAAAAGGACAAGAAATGAGGACAAGGCTAATATTGAAATGAGGAAGTTTCAAGGCATTGAAAGACTTGGCATTTGAAGAAGCTTTATTATGTCTTTGTAATAAGACAACTCGCGAAGTTCTCCAAGGATACAAACTCAGCGCAGAAACCTATGCAATCAGACTCACCATGTCCTCAAGTTTAAATACTACATAATTGTTAAGGTTGAAGAGGGTTCTGTAACTTAGCCAAACAAACAGTGAGAAAAACAAAAGCCCTAGGTACCCTGAGATTTTTTATTTTTTAGTGGAGGGGGGGACTTATTATTTGCTATGGTTAACAGAGAGTCAGTATCAGAGGCTATTTAAATTTGTCTTCTGCATTGTGTAATCCAATCAAACAAGCAACTTATCTTAACCTGTTAATCTGCTTCATTTTGGATACATTTTTCCTTTTGCACAAGAGTCCTGTCTACAATAAGGTTGTGAAAGTGACACTAACTTATTATGTCACAAAATTAATTTTATATCTCAGTTTTAACTTTGTGCAAAGCTCAATTTATAGCAGAATTATGCATTGTGGTGATGAGGTGTTAAGCAGATTGTACTTTATCTATCATGCGCAAGTTGCTATCTGGTACGTAGGTGAAGGTCAAATCATTGAGTAAAGCCAAATTGAGGGGTTTCTCTGTCTTCTTGTGTCAAACTTTACTTGCAACTAATTGGTTCCTGTCCCTGGTATCTTCTCCACAATGTTGGTAATATCTGCATGGGACTGGTGCCATATTATATATACTGCGGATAAATAGATAACACTTTACTCTTTTATTTAAAGCAAGCCGAATTGGTATTATCGGCACTTGTTGATTCCTTGGTCTCTCTTTTGTTAAGACCAAAGTATTCTTTCATGGAGGGAGATCAACTGCGCTCTGGTTACTCTTTTCCACCTGGCTTCAGATTCCACCCTTCTGATGAAGAACTCATAGTTCATTACTTGCAAAACAAAATCAGTTCACGTCCACTTCCAGCATCTATTATAGCTGAAATTGATCTCTACAAGTATAACCCGTGGGAGCTACCCAGTTTGTCCTTCGCCATGCACTCACTCCTTCTGTTTACCAAGGGATTAGATAAACTTCTGTGAAATGCTTTCAAAGAGAAGAAAATAAAATGAAAGTTTTAAAAACTTTCTTCATTTGTTATTACACTTATGCTCATACTAACTTCTTCATAAGAAAACAACTTATGCATAGGTGAAAAACCATTTTCTGTGGAAGATGAGATTAGAAAACTTGTTTTGGCTTATGAGATTTTTTTTTATTTTATTTTCTTCTCTTATAAATGTTTCTGAAAAGAGTTTATTGAGAGACTTCCTAAGCCATGTTGATGAATGCAGTTGAGAAAAATGAATCCTGTTTTTGTTTTTGTTGTGAATTTGCAGATAAGTCTTTGTTTGGAGAAGAGGAGTGGTATTTCTTTAGCCCGAGAGACAGAAAGTACCCAAATGGATTGAGGCCAAACAGGGCTGCAGCCTCAGGATACTGGAAGGCAACAGGAACTGACAAGCCAATTCTTTCTTCTAGTGGATCAAAGCGCATAGGAGTGAAGAAAGCTCTGGTGTTTTATTCAGGTCGACCTCCTAAGGGATCTAAGACGGATTGGATCATGAATGAATATAGATTGATTGACACAATCACCAAATCCTCCAGGCTCAAAGGCTCCATGCGGGTAAGTATTCTTGTAAACAAACATTTTGGTTTCATTGAAGAAAATAACCAGTTTAAGATAACACGATATTCATAGCAGATTTACTTTCAAACATGATCTTGAACCACACAAACTAGCCATTCCATTTGGTTTCATATTTCCTAGCTGCAGGTTTAAACCAATTCATCAAACACGTGATTAAGGAACTTAAAAGTGTTGAAAAAAGAAATGCAGTATATTACAGTGTCTAAATAAAAACAATGTCGGCTTCCACCAATTAAATACTTGTTTGTCCTGCTATAAGGGTCGGTCTGATGTCCCTATGAAAAGGGTGATAAAAAATTCATCATTAAAAATATCACTCCCAATTTTATAAGGAGATATAAAACTAATGTAAGAATGAAAAGTTCTTTAACTTTTAACATAAATAAATAAACTTCAACCATTCTGCTAAAAACTCATAACAAAGCCAATTGAACAGCATAGTAATAAAGTACAATATAGATTCCATTGATGGCCAACATGAAACAGGCAACTTCTCAAGGGTACGAATTTAGAATTCAGTTTTGTGCACGTAAGTTAGATTTATGGATTACTAAAATGCTATATATTAATGGCGAACACACCAATCATTTTAGACCAAGAAAAAGACATCTAGGATTATTTTTCTACCACATAACTTGCGAGGTCTATTCACACTATTTTCAAACGTGCTTCTGAAACTGTGATCCCTTATTCAAAGTACATGAGCTTGATGCAATAATAAGCATGTCTCTTGCTGTCACAGTTGGATGACTGGGTACTATGCCGGGTTCGACATAAAGGCTACTCTTCGAAGATATCATGTGAAAATCAAGAGAATCCTAGTGAGCTAAACCTTTCTGCAAAACTACCGAGGAGTGAAGAATATCCAACAAACATGAACTGTCGGACTGACATGATCACTGATTATCAATACAAAGACTATCAGATCATAGCCTCTATTCTCGTTGGTGCACCTGTATCTCCCACTGAAAACATGCCTAATATGAGCTTTAAGGGCTGCAAAGGCGCCAATCTAGTTTCAGTTCTTGAAGATGGTTTCACTAAAGTGAATTCTCAAGTGACTTTTCCTTCTTTGGACAGTTACTTCAACCCACTGACAAGAAAAGCTAATGAAGATGAACAGTATGGAAATCTCATTTCTTTCAACAGGAAGTTCAACACTGAGAACAAAATGGACGAATCACCTAGCAGGGTGTTGGCCAGTAGAGAATTGAACTGCTATAACCAAAACCAGTCTCAAGATGACATTTTCAGTGGGAACCTACCTGATACTGGCATCAATTTTCAAGAGCTTAACGATTTAGTCTTTACAGGAAGGTACCCTCAGTGATAAAAGTTCTTATTATAGTTTATAAGACAGTCAACGTTCTTTTACTTCACAGGTATGGACTATGCAAGTTATGACGTAGATGTAACCGGAAAGATGACAGTCCGAATATTCAAGCGAATGATTGATCTATTTCTTTATGCATGCTTAACATGGGGCAGTATAGAAGTTTCCATGTATTCATGAAATTCCTTGGAAACGATGTAAATAATGCCCCAGCCAATTAGCTTCTTGAGTGTGACCTTTGTCAGTTCAACTAGTACTTTATCCTACCTAGTAATCATAGCGTGTAGAAACAATTTGTATCTATCCAACCTACAGAAGTTGCTTCTTATTTAGAAGTCACGTGTAAGTAACAAAAACATCTACATGCTGCTGCGTATAATAATACCTTCTCAGGAGTTTGTTTTACTTATTTAAAATTTTTAATCTTGTTTTGCATGTTTTACTCTAATGGTCAAATTTTATAAAATTCTCATTTTTATAATTTTTTATTTCTACTTTAACTTTTACCACTCAAAATTTTAATTTAATTATTATAATTAATTTTTTTTATATGAAGAACTCTTCATTAGACATGCTCACTTCAGCGTTGAACCAGGATAAATTAATATGAACTTCACGAAAATCTTTATACGCATTCAGAAATTTTTTGCAGTACACTTAACTAGTATGCAGAGGTAATATTGGTAATATTTGCACCATTTGCTTCAGTAACCCATTTAACATTAATGGTAATTTAATTGAGGTAATATTTAATAATAAAAGTTGTTTCCGTGAGAGGTTATGAAAGACTGGCGTTAGAAGACAGATGTGCCCCAAACATCAATCTTTTAACTATTATGCAGAGACTTGCATGCCAAGAGAAAAAGTAGGCAAGGCTTGTAGAAAAGAGTAATGATATATTAAAGTGGCCATTGGTATATCAAAGAATTACAAAGCACATTGGCAAAATATATGTTGCCATTCTCCAGCAGCTGAAACATGATGTAGTGTTGGAAAATTACAGTGACAGGCCTCAGATAGCGCAAGGAAGTAATACCATGTTACAACCGGACTCCAGTACAACAAGGGAGAGAATTCAAGATCAAGTCACCTCAGAGCACTGAAATAAAGACAAGATATTGTGTTAGCCAGAAGGAGGCAGAAATAAAAAAATTAATTAACACTCTTGGCTAGTTTTGTTATGATGAACACAATCGCAGCTTACTTGTATAAATACATAACGATTCCAAGAAGAATACAGAGTAGAATGATGTCGATGATGAAGTTTCGACTAGACCTTATCTGCAGAGGAAACAAAAATTGCAATTCAATTGAAACTTGCATTTTGAAAATTTTCACAGAAAGGAGAGTGCAATTAATCCTGTCAATTACCTCGTTGAGAGTTTTCTTCAGCCTCACGTTAGTGTTTCTCACTTCAGCTGCTGCCCTATCCACCTGTATAATCAGGCCGCACTTTTATATGCATTCATGACAATATTATTCTGCGAAAACTAGCTATCTGTCTATCTATCTGAACAGAGAAAAACAAGACTGAATAAATATCTATTTTACCTTATTGTCAATTTCATCCATTAGTGGAACTTGCCGATCTATTTCCTGAAGATAATTGGGGAAAAATATGAGAAAAAAGATTACCCTCTTAAAACCCAACAACTTTCGACAAAATTACCAAACAGAGCTGGATGCATAACAGAACAAACCTCATTCATATCACGGGCCAGATCCTTCAAGGTATCCAATCCCTCCGATATGATATCAAGTCCTTCATCCTGTACAAATAAAAATTTGACTCATCAAGACTATAGATCAGCCTGTGGCAAATACCATAGAATGACTATAACAGGGTAATTGGAATACTGAAGAAATCTTGCATACCTGTTTCTTCCTGCGCATCTCATACTCTTGTCGGAACTGACTGGATTGTTCACTTTGTTGGAAATATTCACTGTCAAGTTCTCCCTCTGAGGTTGGGAATGAAAGAGACAATCATGATTAACAATTAATTCAAATGCTGCTGATTGTAAATGCATTTAATATTAGTAATGCGGATCACCTGATGTGTCAAACTTGATATGTGGCTGAGATGAGGCAGCAGTCCATCCTGCAGTTTGAATAGAAGCACCAGAAATACCATCTGGTATTGCTTGGATTCTCTCTGGCAATGCCAGAACAAGATCCTGACGAATGGCCATATCCTCTTTTGTGAGACCTTTAACCTGTTAATGTTAGTATTAGATTTTTAAATGCAACCAAAACCTCGCTTCCATTATTACTAGTCGAAGATAGCATAGACCCAATACACAAAGCAATCTGCAGTATATTAATACCTTCCCTCTTTCGAAAATATATTAAATAGCAGTTATTTTTATTTGCACCCTAGTTTTGTTTTTATTTTTATTCATCGATTTCGATGAAACATACACCAATAAAAGGTAGGCCATTAAGCACATTCGAAAGATTTCTGTAGACAATATCTTGATCCAGCCAACCTCAACCAGCGACGAAGGAACTCTAGTGAAATCAAAACTCAAAAGAATGGAACTTGTTTATTAAGCTTCTTAAACCCTCTACAAGACAGATTATTCAAATTCATGATCACAATCATCTGTGTCTCGTCCACATCTTCATCCCTTCTGAAGGTTTTTGTGTAACTTGTCTAACAAGTCATTCCTATTCCTTCATTCTTTGTCTGGCGTACGATAACTAAATGAAGATTTTCATGAAACTACTGAAATCTCCCACCACTGGGCCAAGGTATTTTTGTTTAAACCATGATCATTTGGAATTGATTTTCTATCTGTTCATCGTACATTAAATGCTAATAAAAGTGCAGTTAACAAGATCAAAGAAAAAAAGTTGAAGAAACAAAACAGAGAAATTTTAAAGCTGATGAATAGGTTATGAAAGAAGGTGGGTGGACCTTCTTATGCACCAATTTGCGCAGTCTAGGAATCTCGTCCATGAGTCTTCCCTTGGTCCGACGAACCTCCGCATTTAGAGCAGCAGCAACTGCCCTGTTGGTTTCCGTGGAAGCAGCCTCCGATTTCTAAACAAACAGGCACACGTAACGTCAATTTCGAAGAAAAGCAATGCGGAAATAAAAGAGAGAAGAAAAGAGAAGGGAAGAGAATGAAACCTCAAGAGCGGTTTGAATGGTGGATTCGACAGCCGCATAGATGCGAGCAAAGGTGTCGTCGCCATAGGCGTTGAGCTCGCGCTGCTTGTCGATGTCGTATTTGTCATATTTTTGGCAAATGGAATCGACGCGGAAGAGAATGTCGATTACGGACATTGTTACCGTCGTTGTGGTTTCTCCTCAGTTGATAATTTTGAGGGAAACTCTGCAAAATAAGGAGTGGCGATGACAGAATGGAAGAAACAGATGGAAGCATTTGGGGAGAGAGAAAGTTGTTAGAGTGTTTCTTTTCTGTTACTCTCCACTCTTCCATCTCCAACGCAAACCAGCCGTTCAACGCGCAATTCGCTGCCATAACCCATTGCCAATGCATGCATGCCTTTCTATTCCCAATTTCGCCTCATTCTAGTTAACGTTACCTCATTCTTAATAAACCACTCTCTATGCTAATCATTAACTGTTGAATCAAATTTATAAAAATCTCATCAAATAATAAATAATAAATGAAGTTAGTTAATTGAAAAAAGGAAATTTCTCCTTCTTTTGTTATAAAATTTGCCTTGCAAAATAATGTATATGGAAGTTATTGCTTCATTTTTAACTGTGTCGTTATTTTACGAATCTATTCCTTATTTAGTTAAGAAAATGAAAAAAATGTTTTTGTAAATAAAAAAAATAAATTTCTTATTTTTCTATCATTTTCAATCAGAAATTTGGATCTTTTTCTTCCTTTTCAATCATCAATGGCCTCTCCATCGTGTTGACAGTGCACAAGGCGGCAACCACAAACAAGACAGCTGTACGTTAGCTTTAAAGGGGTTATTTTTTTATTTATTTTTTATAGATAACCTTATAAGCGTGAAATAATATAAGATTTATACGTGATAAAATAAATACGCAAATCTTATTGAAAAAAAAAATAGTTCTTTTTTCTCAAGAAAAAAGAAGAGAAAAATATATTTTAGTTAAATTATATATCTCTGAGTAATTTTGATAAATCTCAGATTAGATTAACTTTAGATATCTATTTTATTAAAGTTAAATTTTAAATATTTTTTGTTTTTTTGAATAATTATTTTAAACTAGACTGCAATATTTAATATTTGAAAAATTATTGAATTTCACCTAAATTTAAAAAATATATATATTAATTTGCATTGTTCAGTTAGATTGAGTCTTCCAGCAATCATCGGTGAAAACGAACTCTAACCGTGTTTAAATCTACGACAAGCATCAAACATATGTCTTTCTAATTGTGGAATTTTTTCACCAAAAAACCTAGCTTCTTCAAAGAGAAGAAATTGGGAAAGATAATTGTAGAACATAAATTTTCCACCAAGCAGCAAACACATTCTAGAATGAAGTAGAAAACATCAAGTCCACCTGTTTTAACTTGAAAATCGCGAGATTGATTCAATTTAAATGTGTTCTGAAATAATTTCAGCAGGAAAATATCTCAATTCGTTTTCAGATGAAAAAAAAAAAAAACCGAAAGCAAACTGAAGTGGATAACAATGAAACTCATTGATATACATGATTAAATAAAGAAACTGACATAGATCGATGTTTAAGGGAACAGTAAGAGATTTGACTTCACAATAACAAAATACTAAAATTGCAAAAGTGAAAGAAAAGAAAAATAAACCAAAGAGAGCGTGGATCAGAACCACAGATCCAAAAGAGGATCGTGAGATCAGACGCCGCCGCCAGTTTTGGAGCGGTAGAGTTTGCCGAAGACATGGAGCGCGGTGACGAAGCCGATGAAGCAGAGGCTCATCACCAGAACCACCGTCGGCGAAATCTTCAGCCCCGGAGCATCGTCTGTGTAGAACCTCAGCATGTTGCCGCCTCCACCGCCGCCGACACTGGTGCTGGTGCTGTTTCCACCGGCAAGACGGCGACGGCGCATGCCGGCGGTGGCAGCAGCAGAACCGCGGGGAGCCGCGATTCCTGGTCGCGCGGTCGTTGAAGTGGAGGACTGAGACTGAGAGGAACCTCTGGCCATGGCAAACGCAAGGATGAAGACGGAAGCAGAGAGATTGGGAAAAAATAAATTTGTGGAGAGAAGAAAAAGAAAGAAGAGTTAGGGTTACAAATAGTAAAATTTAGAAGGGTCTCATAAGATTTGGGATATTTGTCAGTTAAAATATCCTAATCATTTAATCTTTAACTTTATCTTTAATAATGAATTTAGTCTTTCTTTGTAACAAGATAGATAGAATAAAATATACTGTTGTATTTTAACTATTTGTTTTATGTGTGTATATTAATGAATTTTTCGTTTTAGAGTATAAAAACAGATGGATTAAAAAATTATTAAATTGGGTAGATTTGGTAGTTGATGCGACTCACATGTGTATAAATACATAGCAGAAATATATTTAATAAATTTCCATAATTTAATTATTTTATATATTTATACTTTTCTTGAAAATTTTAGATAAATTAGATATTTATAATCAAGTAATCTTATAGGTTATATTTACTTATATTTTAAGATACTGTATATCTAAAACTAAATTCATTTAATGAATATCATAGATACTTGTATAACGGAAAAATAATTATTGCTATGTTTTAAAAATGGATATTTTCTTTTTACGAGTTTTAATATTGTA